>Ga0335072_10003018_pt1 | contig 25625 bp, 19 predicted proteins | sample Lox_Sample_21_FD_206725 | JGI IMG/M metagenome (GOLD analysis project Ga0335072, IMG submission 206725) | Soil microbial communities from Loxahatchee National Wildlife Refuge, Florida, United States - Lox_Sample_2.1 | ecosystem: Environmental > Terrestrial > Soil > Wetlands | place: USA...
GCGAGGGCATCTTCGACGAGAACTGGTTTGGTGTACTCTTCGGCGGGGCAGCTGCATGGCAGCCGGGCGAGAGTTCGCAGGACGCTTTTATTGCATCGTTCGGACAGGCATTTCACGACGACGAGACGGGCAAGATCAGCCAAGCGCAGCAGGAGCTGATGGCGGCGCATGCGGTGCTGAAAAAAGCTGGTCTCTATGATGCGCAGGATTCGATGTTCTGGGCAGATCCATTTTCGCCAGAGGGCCAGCAGCTAGCCCTGAAGCTCGATCCAGTCGCGTCGGAGTTGCGGTTGCGCGCTGAGAACGCAATTACGCTGCTGGCGCAGGCGCGAGCGGCAGGGAAGCTTGAAAACCAGGAGGCGCTCGACGCGATGGAGCTGGGAGCGCGGCGCATCGACTTTATCGGCTACAAGTTTCAGGCGGCACAGGATTGCGTGAATCTCTATGCGAAAGCTCAGTCTCTGGTGGGCGACAAGACACGTTGGAATGAAGTATCGGATGCCTTGCACACGATCGGATCGAATAACGGCCGGCTCCAGGACATTCGCGATGGCTATTCGCAACTGGGACAGCTGTACCACGATGCATGGCTCCGCGATAACCGCGAGTACTGGCTGGCTAACAACATGGCGCTATACGAACGCGCCACGCAGATGTGGATCGGGCGAGCCCATGCATGGCAGAACGTGATCCAGCACTGGTATGGTTTGCACACACTGCCTTCAGCTGTGGAAGCGGGCCTGCCTGCACCGGCAGGAAAGTGAATCGCCTCGCAAAAGTCGAAACGAGGGAATCCAGGCAGAGCTGACAATTTCTTGTCGCCTCTCTCAACTGTGATTCAGATTGACAAAGCTGGAATCTCCGTTGGCGTGGCAAGAATCAGACAGTTTTAACTTGACCGTCCCTGCTTCGCGCGGAAAAATTGGGACCCGACGAAAGAGCATTGGAGGTCGCGGTATGCTCCATTTCTTCAGGGTCCTACTTCTTTCTGTCTGCGCCGTTTTGATTGCGGTTTCGTCTCAAAACGCCTCAGCCAAAACCCTCTGCGTAAATCACGCCGGCTCAAACGGCTGCTACAAATCGATCGCATCTGCAGTTTCTGCGGCGTCACCTTGGGATGTGATCAACGTCTGGCCCGGAATCTACAAGGAAGATGTCGTAATCGGAATGCCGCTGTCTCTGATCGGATCGGGCGCGGAATCAACCATCATTGATGCTACCGGACTCGCCAACGGGATCTTCGTCGATGGCTTGGACAATCCGGGGCTTGCTAACGTCATTATCGCGGGCTTCACGGTGAAGAAAGCCCAGTGGGAAGGTTTGCTGGTGGTGAGCGCTTCTGACGTGACCATCCGCGACAACAAGATCATCAACAACACCCAGGCGCCCGCGGTGTTTACGGGTAATCCCGGTGCCTGCTCAGGGCAGCCGTCGTTTGAAACGGACGAAACGGGCGATTGTGGCGGTGGCTTGCATCTGATGGGCGTGTGGGAATCGATTGTCTCGGGAAATACGATCACGCTGAACGACGACGGCATCCTGGTAAGCGATGAAACCGCCGCCAGCCACGACATCCTGATCTCGCACAACAGCGTAGTGAATAACCCCGGAGAATGCGGAATTGTGCTGGCTTCGCACCCGCCGCTTGGTGCCATCGGATCTGCGCACCATGGCGATTACCACATCACCGTGAGTGACAACGACGTGGAGAACAATGGCGTGCAGGTGGGAGGCGCGGGCGTGGGCATCTTCTCTGACGGCATCGGGCAGGGTCGAAGTTCCCAGCACGTGATCGTTCATAACCGGCTCATCGGCAATGGAATTGGCGGTGTGGCGCTGCATTCGCATGTGGGACCAACCTTCGGTTTACCGGCCGACAACATGGATGGGAGCCAGATTATAGGCAACTACATTGCTAAGAACCTCGCCGATGTTGACGACACCGCGACCGGAGGTACGGTGGGCATCAATATCAATAGCGGTGGGGGTGGCTCGCCGGTGCAGGGAATCGTGATTTCGCAGAACGTCATCACAGATGAGGACATTGATGTTGCTGTCAACACGCCGGCCTGGGTATCGGTGCATGAAAATGATTTGCTCGGTGGCAAGGTGGGCGTGGCCAATGTGTGCGGGCTCGATATGGCAAGCTGTAGCGCTGGCAGCGTTGCCACCGATAACTTCTGGGGCTGTGCGAAGGGGCCCGGCGGACACGGATGCTCCACGACGAGCGGACCGAACATCGTGTTCACTCCGTGGTTGATCTGGCCGGCATTCGGAGCCTATGGGAATCAACAATAGTCCTGCAGCGAATCAGCGTAACAAGGAGGGGCCTGCCGATATCGTCGGCAGGCCCCTCCTTGTTTCGTGGTGCGTTATTCAATGGTCAAGTCGGCGTGGAGCGGCGTGTTCTCGCTGGAGTCGCCGACGAGGATCACGAACTTCCCGGGATCGATCGTCCAATCGTGTTTGCCCTCGTCCCAGTAGCTGAAGGAGCGGGCGTCGAGATAGATGATCACATGCTTGGTTTGTCCCGGAGCGAGCCGCACTTTCGCGAATTCCTTTAATTCACGCTCTGGGCGCTTCACCTTCGCCGACGGATCGGAAACATAGAGCTGCGCGACTTCTGCACCCGCCATGCTGCCGGTATTGGTCACGTCGAAGTTGACCTCGACTGGCGACCCGGAGGTTGCCGTTGCCGGCACATGCAAGTTGGAAAAGCTGAAGGTTGTGTAGCTCAATCCGAATCCAAACGGGAACAGAGGGTGCTTTCCGGTGGTTGTCCAGTAGCGATAGCCGACCATCAGCTTGTCGCCATAAGTTACGTGCTGAATGTCGAGATCGACGGGCGGATGGTTGTTCTCGATCACGCGCAGCCTGGTGTCCGCGCCCTTGATCGGGTAGTAGTAGGGGTGCGACGGATCATCCTGCCAGCTCTGATCGAAACTCACCGGCAATTTTCCTTCCGGGTCATGCCTTCCGAAGAGAACATCTGCGATGGCCGTGCCGCCTTCCTGGCCCGGATACCACGCGTGAACCAGAGCCGGGACCTTGTCGAGCCAGCGGTGCGTGTCGAATCCGCCGCCGCCGATGAAGGTCACAATAGTGTGAGGATTCGCAGCAGCCGCGGCTTCAACCAGCGCGTCCTGCCCCCACGGTAAAGTGAAGCTGCGATCGAAGCCTTCGCTCTCGAACATCGGACTGAATCCGACAGCGACCACTACGACATCTGCAGCGGACGCGTATTGCTTCACCTCCGGTGAGATCATGTCTTCTTCGTTGGCGATGCCGAGTGCGAAGCGATTGCCCTGAAATCCCGGCAGATAGTCCGCAACAACGCTGGCGACCTGGCCCGCGTTCAATTCAATCGTGGCCGACTCAGGATGCTGGCCTTCGACCTGCTCCTGCTCGATGATCTGCTTACCGTCGACACTCACGGTGTAGTGATCGTCGCCGGAGGCCGCGGCGAGTACCAGGTATTTGCCCGTCTTCGGAGCCTTGAACGATGCGCTATAGCGGATGCTGCGCGGCGTCCTGTCTTCAGGGCCCCACCACTCCTGCTTGTAATTGTTGATGGCTCCCTGGATGTTTTCGGTTACAGGTTCTCCAGAGAAGTTCTTGCTGGGGTAGGTTGCTTCTTTCGTTCCCGGTTCCCAGTGCGACTGCCAGAACACGTCATTCATTTCCGGCAACCCGCGCGTGTAGAGGAGGTGCGTATCAGCTCCGACCAGGTTGCCGATCCCGGTGACGATGCTGACCGGCTGAAATGCGTCTGCCTGCGACGAACCGCCTCCACCGACAACCGCGGGCCAGGCATTGGGACCGATGATAGCGATGGTTTTCACCCTGGTGGCATCGAGAGGTAGAAGGTGTCCTTCGTTCTTGAGCAACGTGATGCTTTCGAGTGCGCCCTTCAGTGCAACAGGCCGATCAGCCACGGAGTAGGTGGAATCCGCGGGATCGAATTGCGGGCGGTCGAGCCAGTGATAGCGCAGAGCCAGGCGCAGGATGCGCAGCACCTTGTCATCGATCGTGGACTCTTTCACAGTGCCACTCTTTACCGCAGGCACCAGCGTCTGCGCATTCATAAAACGCGCTGACGGCATTTCAAGATCGAGGCCGTTGTTCGCGGCGGCTACCCCGTCGTAGGTCGCGTCCCAATCGGACATCAGAACGCCGTTGAATTTCCATTCGCCCTTCAGCACTTTCAGGTTGAGGAAGTCGTTCTGCGTAGCGTGCGCACCGTTGATCAGGTTGTAGGAGTCCATAACCGAACCAACATTGCCTTTGGTGACGGCAGCTTCGAAGGCAGGCAGGTAGATCTCGCGGATGGTCCGCTCGTCGGCCGTTACATCGACGTTGTGCCGGTTGTATTCCTCGTTGTTGAGGGCATAGTGCTTGACTGTAGCGCTCACGCCCTGCGATTGCACGCCTTCAATGTAGGGGACAACCAAAGCGCTGTTCAGATAAGGATCTTCAGAGAGGTACTCGAAGTTGCGGCCGTTTACAGGCGAGCGAGCAATGTTCACTCCGGGACCCAGAAGGAAATTCACACCGCGTGCACGAGCATCGTGTCCAAGGCGCTCGCCCAGCTCCCTGGCAAAGTCGGGATCCCAGGTGGCTGCCAACGCTGCGCCTCCGGCGTACGCGGTGGTCGGTCCCCATGTGCGCACGCCGACCGACGCGTCCGACATTTTCAGTTGGGGAAGGTTGATGGACGGAATCGCGAAGGTAAACATGTCGTCGTGTCCGCCGATGAGCTTGATTTTTTGTTCGAGTGAAAGCTTCGAAAGCATCTCCTTCGCTTTGGCTTCGATGTCAGGCGAATCGGGCGCCGGGGCCTGCGCCGCAGCAATTCCGGGCAGCCAAAGCAGAAACACCACAAGGCAAAGAATCAAGCTCGCGCGGGCGCAAACAAACGATTGAGCAGGTATAGTTTTTCGATTTTCCATGACGGGGAGAAGCCTACCGTATCTCCCGCCATTGTGTACACCGGCGCTGCCTTTACGGTTTCGCACTGTTGGTTGCGGCATCCGCCCGGATAAGTTGAACGTCTGCTTGAACTTGTGATCACAGTCACAGAAAGGGGTGAATGGGGTCACTGCCTCACCCATCGTGCAAGCGCAGACTCTGTAACCATCGGGTCGAACCGACAGGCGGATCTTCAAAGAAGAGGGAAATCATGAGTTTCGCAACCGGATTGAAGACCATTGTCGTGGCCACGAACCTCGATGGACGGGCAGATGCTGCGCTGGAGTACGCCCGCAAGTTGGCGTCGGCTTACGGAGCCCGTATCGTTCTGGCTCACGGCCTTGATCCAGTGGACTATGCCTCGGTCGCAGGCGTGCCCGGAAAAGTGCTCAGCAGCATGACAGAACTGGCTCGCGCAGCTCTCGATCAGATGGCTGCCGATCTGATTCGGGAGGGAATCCACAGCCATTCCGAGATTCGCCAGGGCGAGGTGGCGCAGATGCTGGTGGATGTCGCGCGCCAGTATGAAGCCGGGCTCGTCGTGATCGGTACTGAGGGCAGGGAGGGCGCTGGTCCGGTTCTTGTTGGCGCAGTTGCCGAATACCTGGTCAGGATGGCGCCGTGCCCGGTGCTTGCAGTTGCAGCAGATTTCAATGCGGGAGAATTCCGGCCCGTACCCGGCGGTCCGGTGATGCTGGCGATGGAACGCAACGAGGCGACCCAGGAGGCGATTGCAACCGCATGCTCGCTGGCTGAGACCTTCCAGCGGACCCTGATCGTGCTGCATGCCCGCAGGCCCGAAGAGGCGATAGCGTTTCTTAATCCGATAGCGACCACCATTGAGCAATTTGGAATCGAGAGCTCGGGGCGCTTTCCAGTGCGCTTGATTGTCAAGGACGGCAGGCCCGGCGACGCGATCGTCGAAGCAATCGGGCAATATTCTCCAAGTGTGCTGGTGATTGGAGTGAAGCACACCAGCGAAACTCCAGGACCGCACGGAACGGCATTTACGCTTCTCGCGCGGTCACGTGTGCCGGTCTTGTGCGTGCCGCAAGCGGTGACTTCTACCGCACGGGAGAGTGAATGCTGCACGACTGTGCCTCGCTGAAATACGAGCGGGGCGAAATGATTGATCTGCTCAAATCAACGAAACGACGGAAGTGATCGCGTGCAGTCACTCTAGAAGCCCGTTCAGATGGGGAAGCCGCACCGATGCGGATTTGAAACCTGCAGCTGATCAAGCCCGCAGCTGGAACGTGTACGGAAAGAACGCTGGAGGAGCCGGGATGATGCAACCCGCAGCAACCAATCAGCGACGCGACGGTGCTGCGCCGCATCCGATCGCCGAATTATTGGCTTGCCCGGCAGCAATCGGCAATATGCTCAACGCTTCGGCGGAGTGTATCGAATTTGAAGCCGGGGAAGTGGTCTTTCATCAAAACGACTTCTGTCAGGGTTTGTACGTACTCATCGCAGGGCAACTGCTCCGCAAAACGGCGCGCCTCGATGCACGATTTACGCTGGGCATGGTACGTGCGGGTGAAATTGTCGAGTTGGCATCAATGTTGGGTGACGTACGTCACACATATACTTTGATCGCCCAATCGCCGGGTACCGTGATGCGCTTGCCGAAAGACGCGCTGCTCCGCGCTTTTCAGGCGTATCCTCCTCTGCGGATGCAACTGCTGGAAGAGCTAGCTCGCGAGGTATCAAGAGCATACGGCGTGTGTTGCGCCACGAGGCTGGCCGGCATGAGACACCGTGTTACAGCAGCGAGCGAAGCATAATCACTGTTCCCATTGGAGCGAAAGTGGATACTTTAGGTCCATAAGTTAACTCTGACGAAAGTGTTTTCGGCCCGTTCGGGGGATATCTGACTTCAATAGTTGAGATATACTTTGGATAAAACAGCGGAATAGGTATGGCCGGAATACACTCTCATCACCCTCCGGAAGATTGTCTCAACTGTGAGCACCGCCATCTGCGGATGTTTTGCAATCTCACACCTGAAGCCCTGCAGGATTTCGACAACATCGGAATCATGATGAGCCACGCGCGAGGCGCAAAGTTGTTTACCGAAGGAGATGCAGCGCGCAACGTATTCATCATCTGCTTCGGCCAGGTCAAGATTTCGTCTACTTCGCGTGACGGCAAAACCATGATCCTCAAGATTGCGGGTCCCGGTGACGTGATGGGCTTGAGCGCGGTTCTTGCCAACGTTCCGCATGAGGTGACCGCAGAAGCCATTGAACCCTGCCAGGTGAAGACGATTCGCAAGCAGGAGTTCATTGATTTCCTCGGGCGTCACGGCATCGCCAGCATGCATGCTGCGCAGTCGCTCTCCGGCGAATATCTCACCGTTTTCCACGATGCCAAGCGACTTGCGCTTTCCGGTTCAGCGGCCGGACGTCTTGCGCGTCTGCTGCTGGATTGGGGCAAGGCTGCATCGAACGGGAAGCCCGAAATCCGTTTCACAATGGCGCTGACGCACGAGGAGATCGCCAACATGGCCGGGACCTCCCGTGAAACCGTGACGCGGCTGCTGAACCAGTTCCGTCGCGATCAGTGGATCATCATCAAGGGCGCGAGCCTGACGATCGCCAAGCCGGAACAACTCGAGCGGCTCACCGCCTGAGTTCCAGATTTTCTTATCCAACGAAGGGCAATGCCGCGAATGAACCGGTGTGCCCGATGCCCGAAACTTTCCACCCCTTGACATCTAGGGTAAAGCGCGGGTACCCTGCATTTACCCTTGATATCTAGGGGAATGTTCTATGGCGAAAAACGATCTTCAGGGCGCGCTCGATCTTCTCATTCTCAAAACTCTTTCCCAGCTTGGAGAAATGCACGGGTACGGAATCGTCCTGCACATCAAGCGGGTGTCCGATGATTTGCTGATTGTGGAGGAAGGGTCACTCTATCCGGCGCTGCATCGCATGGAGCAGAACGGCTGGATCCGCGCCAGCTGGGCCATTACCGATTATGGCCGCAAGGCCAAGTGGTACGCGCTGACCAAAGCCGGCAAAGAACAACTGGCCAGCCGTGAGAAGAACTGGCAGCAGGTAGTCAAGGGAGTGGACGCAATTCTCCGTTTCGCTTGAGGTAGAGCATGGGATTCTTCCGTCGCATCGTGATGCTGGGCAGGCGTTCGCGCATGGAGCGCGAGATCGAAGCGGAACTCAACGAGCACCGGCAGATGGCGATTGACGACGGCCTGGCGCAGGGCATGAGCCGCGAAGATGCGGAGCGCGAGGCGCGCCTTCGCTTCGGAAGTCCGGCGGCGACGCGCGAGCGCGTCTCGGCAGAGGATGCGGCACTCGGCATCGAGAGCCTCTGGCAGGATGTGCGGTTAGCCATACGCGGATTCCTGAAAAATCCGGGCTTTGCGGTCGTCGTCATTTTGACGCTTGCGCTGGGCCTTGGCGCAAACACCGCGATCTTTGAACTGCTCGATGCGGTCCGATTGCGCGCGCTGCCCATCGCCAGGCCGAACGAACTCGCCGAGATTCGCCTCTCCGGCGGCAATCCCACCGGACTTGGGGTCTGGGACGGATATTTTGCCAACTTCACCGTTCCCATGTGGTTGGAATTCAAGGATCATCACGATCCATTTTCCTCCGTATTTGCCTGGCGTGAAAACGACGTCCAACTTGGACAGCGCAGCGAAGCCCGGCAAGCGAATGGGCTCGAAGTAAGCGGAGATTTCTTTAACGCGCTGGGAGTCCCACCGTGGCAGGGGCGGCTGATCGAGCCTCAGGACGTGTCCAGTTGCCAGATAACAAAAGTCGTGGCAAGCTACGCATTCTGGAAATCCCAGATGGGCGGCATCCCCATCACGGCCAGCACCACGATGATTGTTGAAGGCCGCAGCGCGCAGGTGCTCGGAGTAACTCCACCTTCGTTTTTTGGCATGGTCGTCGGCGATCGCTTCGATCTGGCTTATCCCACCTGCGTGCCGCCCAATCCGCGGCGCGAAGCCTTTGTCTATTCCGTGATGGGCCGGCTCAAACCAGGCTGGAGCCTGAAGCAGGCCTCGGAGTATCTGAATGCGCTGAGCCCTGGGCTCTTTGATAAGACAACGCCTGTTGGATACAGCCCCGATGCGGTGAAGATCTTCAAGTCGTTTCGCCTGGCTGCTTATCCGGCAGGTTCGGGCGTCAGCTATCTTCGCAATCAGTACAACACCTCGCTCGAACTCCTGCTGGCAATTACAGGGCTCGTGCTGCTGATAGCCTGCGCAAACCTTGCCAACCTGATGCTGGCCAGGGCCAGCGCGAAACAGCGCGAAGTTGTTGTGCGGATGGCGCTGGGAGCGACGCGGGGACGGATTCTGTGCCAGATGCTGGTGGAAAGCGCAATCCTCGCATTCTTCGGAGCGGTGCTCGGAGTGGCGCTGGCCCAGCCTTTCAGCCGGCTGTTGGTCAGCTCCCTGGATACGAGCCAGAGTTCGCTCCACCTGACCGTCGTGGCTGACTGGCGCGTCATGCTCTTTGCCGCGGCTGTAGCCGTCGCAACCTGCATCGCCTTTGGGACTTTGCCGGCGTTGCGCTCCACCAGGGCGGAGCCAAGCATGTCGATGAAGTCGGGTGGGCGTGGCATGGTGGGCAGCCGCGATGGATTCCGGCTGCAACGGACCATGGTGGTTGTACAGGTTGCCGTCTCCATGGTTTTGCTGGTCGGGGCGCTGCTCTTTGTGCGCAGCTACCGCAACCTTCTGACATTCAACCCCGGCTTGCGCGAGAAGGGAATCGAACTCGGCTTCTTTAACCTCTCGGCAAAGCACATCAAGCCGGAGAATTTGTCCGCCTACAAAACGCAACTGGTCGACGATGTGCGAGCCCTGCCCGGGGTCGAAAACGCTGCCGGGACCACGTTCGTTCCTTTGGGTCACGGCAGCTGGAGCCATCACGTCGATGTGGGAGCGGTGAATGGATCGAGCAAGTTTTCGTATGTCAGCCCGAGTTACTTCGGAACGCTCGACATCCCCCTGCTCAGCGGCCGCAATTTCACCGAGCACGACACAAACGATGCTCCGTATGTGTTAATCGTGAACCAGACCTTCCTGCGGCGATTTGTCGCAGGTGTTCCGCTTGGCCAGCATGTTCATGTGCGTCCGGAGCCGCAGTACCCAGACCGCACCTACACGATCATCGGAACAATTCCGGACACGAGATACAGCGACCTCCGCGATCCAACTCCACCCATGGCGTTTGCGCCTCTTGCCCAGCTTCCCGTGACTGCGCAGGGCCCGTTTCTGGCCACGATGATCGCTTCCCACGATCCGTCAGCAGCTGCCGACGCGGTTCGCCAGCTGTTTGAACAGCGCTATCCAGGTCTGGAGATGCAGTTCTTCGACTTCGAGCAACAGATTCGCGACAACCTCGTCGGCGACCGTTTAATGGCGATGCTCTCCGGGAGCTTTGGCGCTTTGGCAGCCGTACTCGTCGTCGTAGGTCTTTACGGCATCCTTTCTTACTTCATCGTGCAGCGGCGCAGCGAGATAGGGATCCGCATTGCTTTGGGCGCCTCGCGAAACCGTGTGATCGGCGAGCTCTTGCGTGACGCCACAGAAATGCTGGCGATTGGGCTCATTCTGGGAACGTGCCTTGCTCTGCTGGCCGGGCGTGAGGCAGCGAGTATGGTGTTCGGATTGCGCGCATGGGATCCGGCAACGCTGGGATCAGCGGGGTTGTTGCTTGCCGTTGTGACGGTCGTCGCGAGCCTCGTGCCGGCATGGCGCGCGGCTAACGTGAACCCGGTCGAGTCATTGCGGACGGAATAGCACTGAACTTCACAAGCTGATCTTGTCGTGCTCCTCCGGCAGTGGAGACGACTCCTCATCGGCATCCCGCAGCGTCATCACCGGGCATCGTGCGTGGGCCAGCACCCGGTACACGGTGCGATCGTGCGTGAGGTTATGAAAGACGGAGCGATGGGCGGATCCCAGCACGATGAGGTGAGCACCCAGTTCAACCGAAGCTGCAAGTATCTCAATGGCCGGATGGCCATGTGCCACCCGAGGCTCGACCGGAGCACAACAGGACTGTGATGCGCCGACTTCCGCGGCAAGAAAGCGCAGTTCCCGCATTGCGGTCGAATCCAGGCCGATGGGCAGGTGTTCCCGCTGCATTTCGTCGATTGTTGGCAACACGTGCAACAGAACGAGACGGGCCTTGAGGCTTGCGGCAATCTGGCAGGCAAGCGCTGCGCTCGGGCTGGAGGTCTCTCGTAATGTGGTGGCATGCAAGACGACTCTTTGGCGGGCGTCGTTGTCCACCTCGAGATGAGCCTCGGGTCCCACGGTAATCGCCGGGAGGTTTACCGAGCGCAGCACTTGTTCTGCAACAGAACCGAGAAGCAGCTTGCTTACTTTGCCCCGGCTCCGAGTTCCTAAAAGCAATCGATCGGCTTTGAACTGGCGCGCTGAGGCAAGGATCTGATGAGCCGGATGGCCTTCGCGCACTACCGCATCACACACTATCTCCTGCGCGCGCGCTTTCGAACGCCACGGCTCGAGCGCCTTGATGGCAAAGTCGATCGCGCCGACAGGATCGTAATATGGCATTCCGGTGGAGTCGGCGGCGAGGCTGGCGCCCGCGCTCAGCACATGCAGCAGGATGAGGCGTGCATTCGATTGCTGTGCCTGTTGCAGTGCGAAGGGGATAAGGCGATCGAGGTCGGTAAGATCAGTCGCGACCAGGATCACCCTCGGTTGGGCCCATCGATTAAGGCCAAGATCCGACATGGTTCACACCTTGTACGCGAAAAGCGTGGCACCGAAGGCAGCGGCGAGATGTGCCGAGGCGCACGGAGCGCGGTGAGACAAATCACAGGATCCGAGCGACCGCAGGTTTGCCGATTAGAATCACGGCCTTTCTTATAGAGAGATAGAGAGCCCGGTACGCCATATTTTCTGCGATGGCATGGCTATTCGTTTTTTTGAACAGTTCTAAGAACGCCGATAATAGCAGGATTTTCGCGCGTTTCCTTATTGCTTCTTTATTTGCTTCGAACCTATCGTTAAGAATGGAATCCCAACCACACACATTCCACCCCTCTAAACAACTCAAAGACCAGTAGCGCGTTCGTACGCCGTTCAGCGCCTCCATGCTGGAATTTTTCGAGAGGCGTGCAGTTACACAACTTCACTTGGATATCTGGAGGTTAGGCGCAATGCTTACTCGACTTAGCCGAAGTGTACCCGGCGCAAAGCTTGCAGTATTTCTGCTCGCTATCGCTGTGCCCATCACAAGTTTTGCACAGACATTTCGCGGAGGAATCAATGGCACCGTTACTGATCAGTCCGGAGCGGTCGTCTCAGGGGCGACCGTCGACGCGACCGATGCGGCCACCGGCGTGTCGCACAAAACGATCACGTCGAGTGCTGGAGAATATGTGTTCCAGGACATGCCGATAGGCACCTATTCGCTGAAGATCACGATGCAGGGTTTCAAAGAGTCGCTGGTGAAGCAAGTGCCGGTTACGGCTGGCGTGATCTACACGTTGCCGGTGAAACTTTCGGTGCAAGCTGCGGGTGAGACGGTCGAGGTTGCTGCCTCCGGGCTTGCGCTGGATACGACATCGAGTACCCAGACCACGGACATCCCGGAGACAACGGTCCAGGATATTCCGCTGAATGGTCGCGATTTCACCCAGATGATCGGTCTGGCGCCAGGGTTTGCGGGATACGCGCTGGGCGGGTTTGGTTCGGTTAACGGTACGCGCGGGAACCAGGTGAATTGGCAGATCGATGGGTCAGACAACAACGACTGGTGGCACAACATTCCCGCCGTGAATCAAGGAGGTGTTGAGAACATTGCGGGCGTTACGCTTCCGATTGACTCGATCGCGGAGTTCAGCCTGCAGACGCAATCGTCCGCGGAGGTTGGGAGAAATCCGGGCGGAAGCGTAAATCTGGTCACAAAATCGGGAACAAACGCCCTGCACGGTTCCATTTACTACTACGAGCGAAACCAGGCGCTGGCCGAAACCAATCCCTTCAACACGCTGGGCGATCTTCCGCTCGAGAATGTGCAATGGGGTGCTTCATTGGGCGGCCCATTCTGGAAAGACCATACGTTCTGGTTCACGAATTTCGAGAAACAGAAATTCAATATCGCCACGGGAAATTCAGGTCTGGAGCCCAACCAGTACTACCAGAGCGCGGCGTTGCAACTGCTGGCCAATGCCGGGGTGCCGGTCGACCCGGCGACTCAAGCGTTGCTTGGCATTTTGTGGCCGTCCTCTCTTCTTTCGGGCACCACACCGGGATTCTTCCAATCGGCGGCACCAGAGTTTGGCTACTCCTACAACGGAGTCGCGAAGATTGACCATACCTTCAACTCAAAGCACAGCATTTATGCGCGCGCGTTCATGGGACAGGGAAATCAGACGGCTCCCGTGGGACAGACGGATATCAACCCTTGGTTCTTTGAGATCGGCCCGATCCACGTATACAACTACTCAGCCGGACATAACTGGGTAATATCGCCCTCGATGAGCAATACCATCACGGCCGGAGTGAATTACTTCCACCAGACCTTCTCCGACGCCAAGACTGATTTCTCAAGCGTGGCCCAGGCCGGCTTTATTACGGGCGCGCCATTCCCGAACGCTCCTAATATCGCGATTGGAAACGACTTCGAACCCACCGGAAACACGCCTCCCGAAGGACGGCAGGATGTAACTGGAGTCATCAATGACGCGCTGAACATTGTGAAAGGAAAACATCAGCTTCGCCTCGGTGGAGAATTCCGCCGGGCCCAGGTGGATGAGTTCTATCACCGTCACGCCATCGGATCTTACTCCTTTCTTGGGGGCGAGGGACCGGTCGGGGACGGCTCGGTAGCGTGGAATACAAACGATCAGGACATTGCCTCTCTCGCTGATTTCCTCGCGGGCTACATCACCAAGGCTTCCATTGCGGTCGGAAATCCCGACCGCCTCGTCTTCTCTTCGGGCTACGATCTCTTTGCCCAGGATAGTTATCAGATCTCCACTGATTTCAACCTTAACTTCGGTGTGCGGTACGACTACATGCAGCCGATGCACGACAGCAACAAGGATCTCTCTGTCTTCCGGCCGGGCTTGACCCCAACCGGCATCGCATTCCAGGGCGTGGATATCAGCAGCATCTATGTGCCCGACTACACCAGCTTCAGTCCCCGAGTCGGCTTTAGTTTTCAGCCGCGCGGATCGAAAGGCATGGTGATCCGCGGCGGAGCGGGTCTTTTCTTCGACACGCCGAACGCGAACCCGTTCCTGGACAATCGTCCGGGCAATGAAGCTCCGAACGGGTTGGAGGGGAATCCAGGGGGCAGCAACCCAGTGTTTACTCTCACTACGGCGGCGAGCACAGGCAGTCCCGTACAAGTTGTATCCGGCCAGGAGATCATTCCGACCACAACCCTCTCTTGCACGGTCAACCCTTGCGGCGTCTTCAGTGTAGATAAGAACTTCCGATCGCCGTACAACGTGAACTTCAACCTTCAGATCGAAAAGCAATTGGGGAACGCGTTCTTCCAGCTTGGATATGTCGGCAGCCAAGGACGCAAGCTTCTCAGCCTGCTGAATATCAACCAGCCGCATCTGGGGGGCGCCCCGGGAGCTTATGTTGGGGACGGCAGCCAGTTCAACGGGAACTACTACTCCGATATCAATCAGATCGAGAGCATCGGAACTTCGAACTACAATTCGTTGCAGGCGGTCTTCCGCACCTCCACCTGGCACGGCGTGATTGCGCAGGCTTCTTATACCTGGGGTCACAATCTCGACGAAGTCACGCAATATCGCGGTTCGCTCCCGCAGGACAGCTACAACTTCAAAGGCGACTACGGTAACTCGGATTTTGACACACGGAACTCGTTTAAGGGTTACGTGAATTATCTGATCCCGAGTTTTTCGAAGATGAAGATGCTTACCGGGGGATGGGAGCTCAGCACCGCGTTTGCCTTCAATGGTGGCCAGCCAATCACGGTGTATAACGGCGACGACACGAGCGGCACATACGAGTACACGCAGCGCGTGAACCGGGTGTCGAATCCGTTTGCCGGAATTACACACAGCATCCAGACCAACAGCAGCGGCGGAAAATACGTGCAGTGGTTCAACCCCGCGGCCTATGTCGAGCCGCCTGCCAATACCTGGGGGACCGAAGCACGCAACAGCATCTACGGGCCGGGTTATGCGGATACGGATCTTTCGGTGATCAAAAACACGAAGTTCCCCATCAACGACTTCCCGGTGAATGTGCAGTTTCGAGCCGAGATGTTCAACGTCGTTAACCGGATGAACCTTGCCAGCCCGGCTTGCACCCAGCTTTGCAACGATTACTTCGGAGGCGGAAGCTTCGGCCAAACCGGATCGACGATCGGCTCCGGAAACTACTCGCCTGGAATCGGGCCCGGCGAGCCCTTCAACGTGCAGCTTGCTTTGAAGATTCTCTTCTGAAAACAGCCGTTAGCTTTCAGCTATCAGTTCCGTTGCCGGCCGCGTTCGCGGCCGGCATTGTTTTGGGGAGGAGACACGTGCTCCTCCGGCTAAGTTCCAAAAACGACTTGACAGGGAACTAAAAGGTTCCCTATTGTAATTATGGAACCAAATGGTTCCCTTTTTCTGAGATGAATGACGATGCCGTTTTCAAGGCACTAGCGGACGGGAGCCGGCGCAAACTTCTCGACCGATTGCGGCAAAAGAATGGACAGACGCTGGGCGAACTTTGCACTGGACTGGACATGACGCGGCAAGCGGTCGCAAAACACCTGCGAGTCCTCAAGAAGGGCAATCTCGTCTCCTGGCGACGCGAAGGAAGAGAAAGACTTCATTTCATCAATCCCGTGCCCATCAACGAAATCGCCGAGCGCTGGATCAGCAAATTCGAGCACTCTCGGCTGCAGGCGCTTTCGAGCCTTAAAAGGAATCTGGAGGGAAAAAACACGTGAGCCAATCAACCGAGAGCAGCTTTGTCTATGTAACCTTCATCCGCACGACGCCGGAGAAGCTTTGGTCTGCCCTGACCGATGGCAACCAGATGAAGGAATACTGGTTCGGAATGCAATTTAAGACGGAATGGAAGACGGGAGCCGAGTGGCAGATGGTCTTCCCTGACGGGAGGGTGGCCGACACCGGAGAGATTCTCGAACTGGAGCCGCCGAAGCGGATTCGGCTCAAGTGGCGAAATGAATTCAGGCCGGAGCTGAAGGCGGAAGGTTTTGCCCACTGCACGATCGAGCTTGAGCCCTACGGAGAGTCGGTCCGGCTCAGCATATCGCACTCGATCGAACGCGCAGAGTCGAAGTTCATAAAGGCAGTCTCTGGCGGATGGCCCAAGATCCTCTCAAATCTCAAATCTCTGCTGGAAACGGGCAGGGTCGTCCTGACGGAATCAGACCACTCTCACGCACGATGAAGTCCCAGCACCTGGAGCACCAGGTTCTAGTCTTTTCGAAGGCAAAAGCCCCGTCCGAGGACGGGGCTTTTAACTGACCACTGAAACTGGTCACTGACAGGGTCTTCACGACATATGCGTGAACTCGCGTCCTTCAAGCCGCTTTGGCATCCGGGGCGCGACCAGGCCGGCGGTGCTGCCGCTCATCACTTCGGTGAAGTCCTTGCGGAAGGCCATCATTTCGTCGGGAGTACCGACGGTGATGCGCAGGCTGTTTGGCCACGCAGGCCAGATACGGCCGACGTACATCTCCTTCGCTGCCAGCGCGGCCTGAACCTGCTTGCCGGGACGGCGAACATCGAGCATGAAGCAATTGCTCTCAGACGGCGTGCAGGTGTAGCCCTCGCTCTTCAGCCACGCGAGCGTCTGCATGCGGGTGTCGGCGATGATCTTCTTACGCGTGGGTACCAGATCTGGATCGAGAAGGCTGGCCTTGGCAGCAGCCACCGCGGTGACGGGCAAGGCATTCATCCCGCCGAAGCGCGACATTTGCTTCAGCAGATCGGGGCGGCCAACAGCGAATCCCATGCGGATGCCGGCCATGCCGTAGAGCTTCGAGAAGGTGCGGAGAACGATGACGTTCTTGCCTTCCTTGACGAAGTCGAGCGAGCGTGGCGCGTCGCACAGGTGGATGTAGGCCTCATCGATCAGAAGGATGGTGTCTTTGGGCGCGTTGGCGACGGCGTACTCGATCTCGCTGCGCGGGGTACAGGTGCCGGTCGGGTTGTTGGGATTGCAGATATAGATCACGCCGGGGTTCGATGACGCGGCGAGCATGGCCTTGATGTCGTGCTTGGCTTCGCCCTTGGGATCGGCCAGCGGCACCTTCAGGATCGGCGCACCGCTTACCTGTGCTGCCCACATCGGCGCTTCATATCCGGGATCGGCCACGACCAGCGGGCGGTCTTTTCCGGTAAAGGCCAGGACAGTGTAGTGCAGCGGCTCACTGGAGCCGGCGAAGGCCATTACCGACTCAGGATTCAGACTTTCCTGCTTCGCGAAGAGATCGGTGAGTTCTGCTTCTCCGGTAAAGAGATACCGACCGCCGCGCGGAGTGATGTTGATAATCGCCTGGCGTGCAGCTTCCGACGGGCCCATCGGATTCTCGTTGGCATCGATGTGGATGCCCTTGTTGGGATCGGCGAACCTGGGGCGGTCGGCGTATGCGAGGTGGGACTCGGTGAGGATCGGCAGGCTGGCCAGTGCGGATGCCCCGGCGGCGAAGCGGAAGAAACTACGGCGGGAAATTCCGTTAGGAGCTAATGGATCTACGATCGGGTACATCGGCAAAACTCCTTATGGTGAGGGTCGGTGTGGACGGAGGTCCGCAAGGGACGCGGAAATCTATGAAGCCGAAGCACGAAGGGATCGGGGAAGGGGAAAGGCAATCCCATAAGCAAAGGTAGCGTCGGAACGCATAAAAAAACAAGGAAGAAAATGAACAGTTTCTTTATGTGACGGGAGGAAAATCATCTCCGACCGACCCTTCTCACGGATCGATGGACAGGTTCACGCAGGCAGGCTGATGTCGCCCGACGCTGCCGTGTGGTAGACTCCTTCGGGAAAACGTATTCTGAGTAGACCCATGGGGCGCTGTATGGCGGGTTTTTGACTAGGCAGCGCTGTTTCTTTCAACGCTTGACAACTCTTGGAGTAAACCCATTTACTAATGGGCGAACGTCCACATCAACTTCGGATGTATTCGCCCGATTGCAGGTGACGCAATGCTCGCTTCGGTTCCAGTTTTGATCGCTGCTGGACTCGCTCATTCCACCGCCGCTCTGCTGGCACTCGCGGCGCCGTCGCTCGCACACCTCAGCGTGCTCGATATCGCCATCGTCGCCATTTATTTCGTGATGGTGATCTGGATCGGCTTTTACCTGAAGGGGCAAGCCAACACGAGCGAAGAGTTCTTCATGGCGGGCCGCGAAATGACGGCGTGGATCGCCGGCCTGAGCTTCGTTTCGGCAAATCTTGGTTCGCTGGAGTTGATGGGTTGGGCAGGCTCGGCGTATCAGTATGGAATCCTGGCGGCGCACTGGTACTGGGTGGGCGCGATTCCGGCAATGCTCTTTCTGGGCATCGTGATGATGCCCTTCTATTACGTCTGCAAGACGCACTCGGTGCCCGGCTATCTCAAGCTTCGTTACGGACTTGGCGCAAGCACCGTTTCGGCATTCTCCTTCGCGTTTATGACCGTGCTCATGAGCGGCGTGAACATGTTTGCGATGGCAGAGGTGATGAAGGTCGTCCTCGGCTGGAATCTGAACTTCTCCATCATCGTGTCGTCGCTGGCGGTGGCTGCATACGTGGCGCTGGGCGGATTGCGCTCTGCAATCTTCAATGAAGTGTTGCAGTTCATGCTCATCTGGGGCGGCGCGCTGCTGGTGCCGATCCTCGGGCTGGTCGAAGCGGGTGGCTGGAATGGCTTCAAAGCCAGGCTGGCGCACAACATTGCGAACGGGTTGACGGCGCCTGGCGATTACACCCACATGTGGCGCAGTATGGGCCACTTTACCGATAACCCGATGGGCATCCATTGGACAGGCATTGTCTTCGGCCTGGGATTCGCGATCAGCTTCGGATATTGGACGACGGACTTCCTGGTGGTGCAGCGCGTTCTGGCCGCGCACAATCTGCGCTCCGCGCGCATGGCTCCTATTATCGGATCGTTTTTCAAGATGGCGGTGCCGTTCATCGTGATTCTGCCCGGTCTATTGGGGCTGGTTGTATTGCAGAATCCCAACGGAAGCCTGATGCACCTCGTGCCACAGAATCTCGTAACGGAAGGCTCCGGGCTGCACAGTTACAACGAAGTCCTGCCGCTGATGATGGTGCGTTATCTCGCCCCCGGTCTCCTGGGGTTAGGCATTACCGCGCTGATTGCGGGATTCATGAGCGGCATGGCCGGTAATGTGAGCGCCTTCTCGGCAGTGTGGACCTACGACATTTACCAGCCGTTGATCAAGAAGAACGCCAGCGACGAGCACCTTGTCGCGGTGGGACGGTGGGCGACGATTCTCGGCGTGATCGTCTCGATTGGCACGGCATACCTCGTGATGGGCGCGGCCGGCATCATGGACTATGTGCAGGCGCTCTTCAGCTTTTTCATCTCGCCGCTGTTGGGCGTGGTCCTGGTGGGCATGTTCTGGATGCGCGCGACCAAGGCCGGCGGGTTCTGGGGTCTGCTGATCGGCACGCTGACCTCAATCGGGTTGTGGGGCTGGGTTAAGGCGGATCCTCATGCTTTGCGTTACGTGGCGCTTTCGCCGGATGCCAAGGACATGGCCGAGAACATGTATCGCGCGCTTTGGTCGGTGATCGTCGCCATTCTCGTGAATGTCATTGTCAGTTTGATGACGGCGCCGAAACCTGTGACGGAGTTGAACGGTCTAGTCTACGGCGCGACCAAATTGCCCGAGGAGGAGCCGGTTCCGTTCTACAAGAACGAGTGGTTCTGGCTGGTTATCGCTATCATCATGTTCCTCGTCCTCAACATCTACTTCTGGTAAGGAGGCCGCATGCATTCGGGCCACATTTCAATCTGGTTTTTCATTGGGGTCCTGCTCACGATTTATGGAGCGATGATCTTCGGATACGGACTATTTGAATTGGCCACTGGGCACCACGCCAATGTGGTGCTCGGCGATCTTCACGCTCCGGTCTGGTGGGGCGCCCTGATGTTGATTCTCGGCCTCTTTTACGGCATTCGTTTTCGCCCGGGCCGCAACGGGTAACAACTTGGACTGCGGTACTTCAAGGAGCTTAAGGCATGGCAGCACACAGAAAGATGACATTTGGTGTGATTGTCGGGAACCGGGGCTTTTTTCCCGATCACCTGGCTAAAACCGGGCGTGAAGAGATTATTTCGGTTCTCGAGAGCGCGGGTGCGAAGGCGATTGTCCTCAGCCCCGAGCAATCAAAATACGGTGCTGTGGAAACGTATGCAGAGGCGCAGCACTGCGCAGAGTTGTTCAAGAAACATGCCGAGGAGATCGACGGCATCATAGTGACCCTGCCGAACTTCGGCGAAGAACGTGGCATCGTGGATGCGATTCGCCTGTCCGGCCTGAAGGTTCCGGTACTGGTGCAGGCCACTCCCGACCGTTCAGATGCGATGACCATCGCCACGCGCCGCGACAGCTTCTGCGGAAAGATGTCGGCCTGCAACAACATGATGCAGTACGGGATCAACTACTCGCTGACCACGCTGCATACCGAGGCACTGAATTCGGCGGAATTCAAAGCGGATCTGGAATGGTTCTCTGCCGTATGCCGGATCGTGAAGGGCCTGAAGAATCTGCGCATCGGCGCGATCGGGGCGCGGCCCACGGCCTTCAATACGGTTCGCTACTCCGAGCGCATCTTCGAGACCAGCGGGGTCACCATCGAGACGATCGACCTTTCAGAGATCTTTGGCCGCATCAATCGCATGAAGGACAGCGACGATGCAGCCCAAGGCAAGCTTGCCGCCATCAAGAAATATGTGACGACGTCTGGGATTCCTGACGAATCGCTGCTGAAAATGGCCAAGCTCGGAGCCGTGATTGACGGGTGGATGAAGCAGACGCATGTGACCATCAGCGCGGTGCAGTGCTGGACATCGATGGAGGAGTTCTTCGGCGTAGTTCCGTGCACTGTGATGAGCATGATGTCGAATGAGCTGATTCCCTCGGCCTGCGAAGTCGACGTGCCCGGCACGCTCAGCATGTACATGATGGCGCTGGCGTCGGGAACACCCTCCGCGCTGCTGGACTGGAATAACAACTACGGCAACGATCCCAACAAGTGCGTCTGCTTCCACTGCTCGAATCTGCCGAAGCACTTCTTCCAGGACGTGAAGATGGACTACCAGGAGATTATCGCCGGCACGGTAGGGAAGCTGAACACCTTCGGTACCTGTGTGGGCCGGGTGAAGGCGGGTGCGATGAGTTTCGCGCGCTACTCGACCGACGATCGTCGCGGCATCGTGCGTGGGTACACGGGGTCCGGGCGATTCACCGACGATCCGCTCGAGACGTTCGGCGGCGCCGGGGTGGCCGAGATTCCGCAGTTGCAAAAGCTGTTGAAGTACATCTGCCGCGAAGGGTTCGAGCATCACGTGGCAGCGAACTTCAGCGATGTGTCGAAGTCGGTACATGAGGCTGCACGTTACATGGGTTGGGAGAGCCACTATCACCCGGCGCTCGAGGACTAACGACAGGGAACAGGATTAGGGAATAGGGATCAGCGTTCCTAGGAACAGAATTTACTGTTCTCTGATTTCTGGATGGAGCACATTTCGCAATCGGCGCCGACTTTTGTTGTCGGCGCCATGCATTCTTTGAGGAGATTCTATGGGAACTGCAATCACGACCATGCGGATCAATAAGGGCCTCACGGCAAACGGCGCCACCATCGTGTCGCAGGCGAACTGGAACGCGGAGTTGGATGCGAAGCACGAGAAACTGGTCGAATGGATATGTGCGCAAAGGCTGGGCGGCGTGCTGATCCGGCGCAATGAGAATGTGGCGTGGCTGACTGGCGGTGCGGTCGAGTTGCGTGTGCTCACTCCTAGCGAAACCGGAGTGGCTTCGCTGCTGGTTACAGCGGATGGTAAGCGCTATTACTTCACCACCGAGAACGAAGCTCCACGATTGCATGACGAGGAATTCGCCGCGCTGGATTTCGAGCCGATTCTGTTCCCGTGGTATGCAAATGACACCACGGCTGCGGCGATGAAGCTAACGGATGGCGCCCTGGGATCGGACACTGTGCTGCCCGGTACAACGTCAGTGAATCTGTTTCCGCTGCGAGCATCGCTGAGCGAAACTGAGATCGCGCGCTATCGCTGGCTGGGTGCGGAAACTGCGGCGGCGACGGTCGAGTCGCTTCACCAGGTTGAGCCGGGACTGAGCGAATACGACTTGGAAGCGATCACCGCGGCGAACCTGCTGCGTCGGGGAATTCTTCCTTCTGTCTATCTTTATGCGGTTGACGATCGCATTTACAAGTACAAGCACGCAGTGGCTCGCGGAGCGCGGCTGAAGAACTACGCCATGTTGAATCTCTGCTCGCGCAAGTGGGGTTTGGCGATCTCGATCACGCGTTTCGTATTCTTCGGCGAGCTTCCGGCGGAGCTCGGCGCGCGATTCAAATCGGCCGCGCAGGTAAATGCGGCGCTGCTTCATGCGACGCGCGCAGGCGCGATTTCCGGCGATCTCTTTCGCGTGGCGCAGGCGGCGTACGCGGCTGAGGGATTTCCGGGCGAAGAGCGATTCCATCACCAGGGCGGCCCGACGGGTTACGGCGAGCGGGAATGGGTGGCGACTCCCGAAGGCAAGGAGACTGTGGTCGACAACCAGGCCTTTGCCTGGAATCCGAGCATTCGCGGCGGCAAGGCGGAAGATTCGGTCATCCTGCACAACGGCAAGATCGAGTGGTTGACCGCAACACCGGAATTGCCGGTAATCAACGCGGAAGTGAATGGAATGGTCTATCCGGCGGCTGGAGTGCTGGTGAAGTGAGAAGGGGCTAAGGGACTGGGGACATTGGGACTAAGGAAGCTGGCGGCGACAACCTCAGCATGGCCTCTGAGTCCCTAGTCCCTATGTTCCTCAGTCCCTTGCCTCCGTTGGTCGCAGTGTCAGCCTCGCAGTGAGCACTACGAGCGCAGCCCAGAGCACGTCCGCGCCGAGCAGATGCGCGACCTGCAACCAGACGGGCGCAAGGATGACGACGTCGAGCACCCCCAGTACATATTGCGCGGCGAGCAGGATCAGGACCAGCGCCGAGAGGCCCCGGTTGTCCCAGTGAGTTGTGCGCTGCGCTGCACGAACCAGGATCCAGATCAGGAAGACGCTGGCCAGAAATGCGATGGTGGGATGCGTCCAGCGCCATCGGACGAGCCATCCGCTGGTCGAAGAAAAGTCCTCAGCGAGCGCCGCGCCAAGCGAGGAAGCCGGAAACAGTGTGTCGCCCAGAGCTGCCAGCGATCCAGTCACTCCCACCACCAGTACAGCGACAACGGCGGCAATTGCGCCGGCCGGTGCGACGACACGGATCGAGTTTCGAAGGTATCCCTGCTTGCGGCTGAGCATGTGCGCGGTTAGTGTAAGCGCCGCAAGGAGTAGCAATGTGTTGGTCAGGTGCAGTGCCAGGTACCACGGACGCAGCGGCGACTGGCTCTGCGCGGTCAGGCCGAGCTTAACCAGCAGCGCCCCGAGAATCGCCTCGAGGAGCGTGAAGACGACGACAGCTACAGACGCAGATCGTGCCAGGTGTCCGCGCATCGTTGCGGCAAAAGTCCAGATGAGCAGTCCGACCGCGGAGAAGAATGAAACGCCGCTGGTGATGCGATGCGTGAACTCGATCATCGTGTTCACGCTGGCCGAATGCTGCAGGACGGTCCCGTTGCAAAGCGGCCAGTGATTGCCGCATCCTGCGCCGGCGCCAGTTGCGCGCACTACCGCGCCCCATAGGATAACGGCGATGAAGTACACCAGTACCGTCCATGCGAAGCGGCGCAACGCCGGTGACGGCAGGGGCTTCAGTGTAATTGGAGTTGCGACTGTATGCATCGTGAATAGGTTCGGCCCAACTCTCTAGTTTAAAACAGCGGCCGTTTCCGTGCGAGGTCGCCCGGCGAGTTCGTGCTTCCGCACCAAGAGTGGGTACCTAACCAAATCGCCGGTACGAGCGGGAAGACACGAACGTCAGTCTGCCAGCAGGCGCAGGACGTGATTCACGATCATCAGGTCTTCGGCTGGTGGAATCACGCGCACCTCGACGGGAGAACTATCGGCAGAGATGACGGCATTTCCGCGGACGTCGTTCCTCAATGGGTCGACGATGATTCCCAAAGCGGCCAATCCCTTGCAGATTTCAGCGCGGGATGCGATGTCGTTCTCGCCGATGCCTCCGGTGAAGACCAGCATGTCGAGGCCATTGAGTTCGGCGTAAAAGCTGCCAATCCATTTCGCGATCGTCCAGGTGAACTTGTCGACAGCGAGGCGCGCTTGCTCATTGCCGTTCTTGATAGCCTCGCGCAGATCGCGCATGTCGTTGGATAACCCGCTGACGCCGATGAGTCCCGACTGTTTGCTGACGACCGTCTCGAGCTTGTCGGCTGCGGCAAGTGTATCCGGCGTTGATTCCGCGATCTTCTTCAGGATGAAGATGACGACGCCGGGATCGATGTCGCCGGTGCGCGAGCCACTGATAATGCCACCGGTCGGCGTCAGACCCATGGATGTGTCGAGGCACTCCCCGTTACGAATCGCGGAGATGGATGCGCCATTGCCGAGGTGCGCGACGATGAGTCTCTCGGGGATGTTGGGTTGCAGCTGATAGAGGATCGATTCGTAAGAAATGCCGTGATAGCCATAGCGGCGCACGCCCATGGCCGCGTACTCATCGGGAATCGGCATACGGGTGACCACTTCCGGCATGGTGCGATGGAAGTAAGTGTCGAGTACGGCAAAGTTCGGGATGCCCGGGAAGAGCTTGAGGGCCTCGCGCATGATGTAGACCGCGATCGGCGTGTGAAGCGGGGCCAGTGCAGAATAGCTCTCGATCTCGTCAATCAGGCGGGGAGTAATCCGCTGGTTTTCGCGTACCGTCGGTCCCCCGCACACCACGCGATGCCCAATCGCCCCAGGGGCCGGAAACTGTCCAGAGTTCAACGCTTGAACCACCATTGAAAAAGCTACGGAGCGGTTGGGCAGAGCCGGCGTCTGATCCACCAGCTTCTTGCCCTCAGCATCCTTGATCCAGAACTTGCCAAGATCGGTACCGATTCCATCGACCGCGCCTTCAAATATCCTCTTACGCTGGCCGTCGCCGGCTTCATACATTGCAAATTTGATCGAGGACGAACCGCTGTTCAAAACCAAAACAGGTAAAGACGACATGAAAAGATCCTTCTAACTCGTCATCTGAACTACTTTTTCAAGCAAACTCAGTTTGTTTTGTTCGGCTGCCATTGCCAGTTCTGAATCTCCGGCAAATCTTCGCCGTTCTCGGATACATAAAGGCGATGCCGCTGGATCTGCTCCGAGTACCACTGCCGTGCATCGTCCACCTTCGACGCGAGCCTCTTGACCCGCGTGATTGCGTCGAGTGCAAGCTGGAACCGATCGATGTTGTTGAGGACGCACATGTCGAACGGCGTTGTGGTTGTGCCTTCCTCTTTATAGCCGCGTACGTGCAGATTCTCGTGATTGTGCCGGCG
>Ga0335072_10003019_pt1 | contig 25623 bp, 21 predicted proteins | sample Lox_Sample_21_FD_206725 | JGI IMG/M metagenome (GOLD analysis project Ga0335072, IMG submission 206725) | Soil microbial communities from Loxahatchee National Wildlife Refuge, Florida, United States - Lox_Sample_2.1 | ecosystem: Environmental > Terrestrial > Soil > Wetlands | place: USA...
CAGTGATCCGCTCCTGGTACTGGCGAGGCGCGTAGGCTCCCCGCCCGTAGAGCTCGGCGTAGCGCGGCAGGAGCCGCGGATGGGCCTCCCGCAGCCAGCCCATGAACCATTCCCTGGTGCCCGGCCGCAGGTGCAGCACGATTGGGGTGACGTGGGCCGCGCCCGCCTCGGCCACCTGGCGCACGGCCGCCTCCAGCTGGGCGGGAGAGTCGGACAGGTAGGGCACCACCGGGCCCATGAGGACCCCGCACCCCAGGCCGCTGTCCGCCAGGGCCGCGCACGCCTCCAGGCGCCGCTGCGGGGCCGGGGTCCCCGGCTCGATGGCTCGCCACAGGTCCTGATCGACGAAGCCGGCCGACACGTTGAGGCCCACGTCGGTTACCTCGGCCGCCTCAAGCAGGAGGTCGAGGTCCCGCAGGATGAGCGTGCCCTTGGTCAGGATCGAGAACGGGTTGGCCGCGTCCCGCAGCGCCGCGATGATCCCGCGCATGAGCTGGTAGCGTCCCTCGGCCCGCTGGTAGCAGTCGACGTTGGTCCCCATCGCGATGTGCTCACCGGCCCACCCCGGCGAGGCCAGCTTGGCCCGCAGCAGCTCCGGCGCGTTGACCTTGACGACCACCTTCGAGTCAAAGTCATGCCCCGAATCCAACTCTAGGTAGTTATGTGATGACCGAGCGTAGCAATAAATGCACGAATGCTGGCATCCTCGGTACGGGTTGATCGTCCACGTGAACGGCATGCGGGAGGACTGCGGTACCCGGCTGACGATCGACTTGGCGTGGACCTCGTAGAAGGTCATGCCCCGGAAGCCCGGGGTGTCGAACGTCCGGGTCACCGCGTTGCGGGCGAAGAGCGGCACGGCGGCGTCCGAGGTGGAGGCGTCGATGCTCGTCGGCTCGTCCAGCCGCAGGTTGTCCCAGCGCATGATCGTCAGTGTAGAACTATCGTTCGATTCATGCAAACACGTGTTCGTGCCCATGGGGCAGGCTGGAGATCCTGTCACTTTCTGATGCTGATGTAAATACAATGAGTAACAGGAACGGGAGTGCTTTAAAAACGGCGAGGAACAATCTCGCAGCGATTGGATAAACCTCCCTCCGTGGGGGATAGTTAGGAGAGTTCCCACTGGCGCGCGGAACGCGGAGGTATGGCGCTATGGCGCTGTCGATGGACGAGCAGCGCATGCTCGCCGAGATTGAGCGGCGGCTTGCCGCTGAGGACCCAGGGCTAGCGACCCGGTTGTCCTCGTTCAGGCGGCCCAGTCCTGGGGCCGGACTGCGTACTCCCCGTGGGCGGCTCCTCATGCTGGCCTGCCTGATCGCCCTTATCGCCGTTATCTCAACGGTGGTCTACGTGCTCGTGCCGTTCCGCTCGCAGGCGCTGAAATCGTCCACTAATCCCCGTTCCCATCCCACGTCCCTTGTCTCCGGTGGCACTGCTAGCTCGGGAAACAGTGCGAGTACCGGAAACAGCAGTGCTGCTGCCGCGAACAACTAGGAGTCGCGCCAGAGCTGGATGAGGTACCTTTCCACCCCTTCAAGCTTGCGCTTCTCGCGCTGGAAGTCGTCGCTGAGCGGGTCGCGATGCTGGCTGAACAGCTCCTCGTACATGCGCACGACCGCCTCGCGGTAACGGGCGTACACGCGGACCTCATAGTCGCCCACGCCTCCGGACAGGCGCAGTCGCTGGACGGCTACCCCCGCTGAGCCCATGTCGATGGACAACTGGCCGCGCAGGTACATCCGGGCCTTGCCTTCCTCTTCCCAGGCATCGGGCAGCAGTGGCTGGCCGTCCCACTCCTCGAGGACAAGGCGGACATCAATATCCTGCTGCAGGCTCCCCACGCACAGTTGCTCCCTGGTGGCCGAGATCAGCGCGCCCACCGGAGGCAGTGGGCTGCCTGGCGCGTCCGGGTCGACCTCCGGGTCATGGATGCGGAAGATGCGACGGTCGGGAAAGACCGGCATGACGAGCTGCAGCAGCCTGCGGCTCACGTATCCCCCTTCTGGCACAACGTAAATTTAGACCGCTCTCAGCGGGCGCGCAGGCAGAACGCAGGGGAGAATTTCCCGCGCACTATCCGTGACCCTATTGACTACAGCGCGCATCCGTGCGAGGTTATATCCGTAATAACGCAACGGAACCCCCCGGATGGTGCCAGATGCGGACGGCAACTGCTGCCCACGATCAACTACATGAAGTGCCTATTCAGTCACAATCAGTAACTGAATCGCCGGTCATTGGATCGGGCAAGCGCGCGCTAGTCCTCGCGGTCTGCTGCAGTGCGCTGTTCATGGTCGGCCTGGATAACACGATCGTGACTGTGGGGCTGCCGTCAATCGGACGATCGCTGAATGCGGGCGTCGCTGGCCTGCAGTGGACAATTGCCGGGTACACCATCGTGCTGGCCAGCCTGCTCATGTTCTCCGGGGCGGCCGCTGACCGGATCGGGCGCCGCGTCATCTTCCAGGTCGGCCTGTCGCTGTTCACCCTGGGGTCCTGGCTGTGCAGCCTGGCGCCCAGCCTCGGCTGGCTTATCGCCTTCCGGCTGCTGCAGGGCGCGGGCGGCTCGATGCTCAACCCGCCTGCCCTGGGGATCATCACGAACACGTTCACCCGGCCAGCCGAGCGAGCCCGGGCGATCGGCGTGTGGGACGGGGTGTTCGGACTGTCGATGGCACTGGGCCCGGTGCTCGGCGGGGTGCTGGTCGGCACCGTCGGATGGCGGGGCATCTTCTGGGCCAACATCCCGGTGGGCCTGGCGGCGATATCGCTGACCGCGCTGTTCGTCCCTGACTCGCGGGCGCCCAAGGCCCGCCGGGCCGACCCGGTCGCCCAGTTCCTGGTCATTGTCATGCTGGGCGCGCTCGCCTACGCGATCATCCAGGGCCCGCAGTACGGCTGGATGTCGCCGAAGATCGTCGCCTTCTTCGCGCTGTCCGTGGCGGCGCTGGCGATCCTGCTCGCCTACGAGCCGCGCCGCCCGGAGCCGCTGCTTGACTTCCGGCTCTTCCGCAGCGTTCCGTTCGCCGCCGCCAACCTCGTGGCCATCTGCGCGATCGCCGCCACCGCCGGGTTCTTGTTCCTGACCACGCTGTACCTGCAGGACGTGCGGGGCTTCACTGCCGTCAGGGCCGGGCTGACGCTGCTGCCCATGCCGGCCGCCATGGCGCTGTGCGCCCCGCTGTCGGGCCGGATGCTGGCCCGGGGCTCCTCCCGGGGGCCGCTGGTCATCGCCGGAGCGGCCCTGACCCTGTCAAGCGCGGCGCTGTCACAGCTCACCAGCTCCTCGACCATGATGTTCCTGGTCATCACCTACGCCCTGTTCGGCGTGGGGGTGGGCATGGTGAGCTCGGCGATCACCAACACGTTCATGTCCGGCGTGCCGAAGTCCCAGGCCGGCGTCGCTTCAGGGATGAACTCCGCCAGCCGCCAGCTCGGCACCTCGCTCGGGGTGGCGATCGTCGGCTCGGTCCTGGCCGCGTCCCTGCGCGGCTCGATGCACGACGGGTTCCTGACCGCCGCCCACCCGGGCTGGTGGGTCATGGCCGGCTGCGGCTACACCGTCTTGCTGCTCGGCCTGATCTCCACCACCAAGTGGGCCCGCGCGACCGTCGCCCGGGCAGGCACGGGGGAGTAGCCGGGCTAGCCGCAGCCGCAGGCGCCGCCGCAGCAACCGCCGCCAGCGGAAGGCGCGGCGCCGCCGCGTGCGGCGACTCCGGAGACCGCCACCGTCGACAGCAGCTTGACCGTGTCGTCGTGGCCTTGCGGGCAGCTGCAGGGCGCGGACGACTCGGTCATCGGGCGGGTCAGCTCAAAGGTGTCGCCGCAGGCGCGGCAGCGGTACTCATAACGCGGCATGACAGCTACTTTACTCGCTGACCGAGCGGCTGGCCGGCGCCTCCTCACGGGTGCCCGTGTGGCCATTGCCTGAGCTGGGGATGCTGTGCCCGGTGGAGGCGCCGTGCCCGTTGGCAGGCTGCGCGCTGGCCTCGTGGCCGGGGGCGGTTCCGTTCTGCAGGGAATGGGCACGTGCCTCCTCAACCCGGGCGGGCTTGCCCCGCAACAGCGAGACGATCGCTCCGGTCACCGCCATGATGGCGGCGGCGGTGAAGACGATCATCAGGCCGTGATGGAACGGGCCGGAGATGAGGGTGGGGAAGAACTGCCGCCCGGTCAGCGTGGCGGCATTCCCGGCGGGCAGCTTGGACAGCACTCCGGTCGGGCCGAGCATGGTCTGCACGGGGTTATAGCCGAGCATGGCCGAGAAGACGACAGAGACGGGGGGCAGGTGCGAGATCGTCGCCGCGGTGGCGGCCGGGACGCCCTGAGAGGTCAGCCCGGCGGTCAGCGTCCGCGGCAGGGTGTTGGCCAGGCCCGCGATCAGCAGGGAGAAGAAGATGCCGATCGACAGGGACATGCCGGAGTTCTGGAACGTGGAGCGCATGCCCGAGGCCGCGCCCCGATGGTAGGCGGGGACGCTGGACATGATGGCGGCGGTGTTGGGCGACGCGAACAGGCCAGAGCCGACGCCGTTGCCGAAGATCAGCAGCGCGAACACCGGGTAGGAGAAGTTAATCGGCAGCAGCATCAGCCCGGTGAAGCAGCAGGCCGCGAGGAGCAGGCCGCCGGTGGCGAACGGGCGGGCGCCGAACCGGTCGCTCAGCGTCCCGGAGATCGGCCCGGCCAGCAGGAAGCCACCGGTCAGCGGCAGCATGTAGATGCCCGCCCACAACGGCGTCTGGGCGAAGTCATAGCCATGCAGTGGCAGCCAGATGCCTGCCAGCCAGATGACCAGCATGAACTGCAGCCCGCCGCGGGCGATCGCGCCGAGCAGGCTGGCGAAGTTCCCCGTCCAGAAGGCCCGGATGCGAAACAGGCTCATCCGGAACATCGGGTCGGCGATCTTCGTCTCGATGAAGCAGAAGAAGGCAAGCAGCACCGCCCCACTGGCCAGGCCCGCGTCGACGACCGGGTCGCCCCAGGCGGTCGGGGAGTTGCCATAGGGGCGGATCCCGAAGGTGATCGCGGTCAGCAGCAAGGTGGTGCCCAGGGCGAAGACGATGTTCCCCACCCAGTCGATGCGCGCCTTGCGCGTGATGGCGAGCTCGCGCAGGCTCACGTAGGCCCAGGCGGTGCCGAACAGGCCGATCGGGACGTTGATCCAGAACACCAGCCGCCAGTCCCACTGGGCGAGCAGGCCGCCAAGCAGCAGGCCGACAAACTGGCCGGAGATGCCGGCTACCTGGTTGACGCCGAGGGCCATGCCCCGCTGGTTGGCGGGAAACGCGTCGGTGAGGATGGCGGCGGAGTTCGCCATCAGCATCGCGCCGCCGAATGCCTGGACCATGCGGAAGCCGATCAGCCACAGCGCGCCGTGAGTGCCGGTGAACGGGTCAAGGCTGAGGGCGATGGACGCGAGGGTGAACACGACGAACCCGAGGTTGTAGATCTTCACCCGGCCGAAGATGTCGCCCAGCCTGCCCAGGGTGACCACCAGCACCGACTGTACGAGCAGGTAGCCGATGATCATCCACAGCAGGTAGGTGACGTTGCCAGGGGCGAGCGGGTTCAGGCCGATGCCGCGGAAGATGGCCGGCATCGCGATGATCACGATCGAGGCGTCGATGGTCGCCATCGTCATGCTCAGCGTCGTGTTGGACAGCGCAACCCACTTGTAGCGGCTAGATACTTGTCCCATGGCAACTATTATGACCGCTAACGATCGTGGTGGTACGTCCGAGTTCCTGATGGTGAGCGTCAGCAGAGTAAAACCTGCCCCAGCCCGGTAGGCGGGAAGCCCCGGGGGCCGCGGTGGGTGCGGGTTCCCCTGATAGGGGGTGATAGGGGGCTACCCCCTAGGCCGGGGGGTAGACAGGGGGGTCGTCCCCCCGGGGGAAGACTGCAGGAAGACTGATTTAGTGGTCAGGTAGGAGTCCAGCCCCTCCGGGCCGTAGGCGATGCCCTGTCCGCTGATCCCGCGCCCGCCCCAGGGCGCGCCGATGTCGGGCACGTACAAGTTGATGCCGAACGTGCCGACCCTGGCGCGGCGGGCGATGTCCAGGCCGCGCTGGGGGTCCTGCGTCCACACGGTGGCGGCCAGCCCGAACCCGTCGTTCGCGAACGACACGGCCTCGGCCTCGGCCCGGTAGGACAGCACGGAGGCGACCGGGCCGCAGATCTCATCGCGGGCAATCGGCATCGCCGGCGTCACGTTGGTCAGCACGGTCGGCTCGTAGTAGTAGCCCCGCACCGGGGAGGCGGGCCGCCTGCCGCCCGACGCGACCCGCGCGCCAGCGGTGACGCTGGCCCGCACCCGGCCCTCCACGTCGGCACGGCGGCGGGCCGAGGCGAGCGGGCCCATGGTGGTCTCCTCCGCCAGCGGGTCGCCGACCACGAACTGGGCGGCCTGCGCGGACAGGGCCGAGGCGAACTCGTCGTGGCGCTGCTCGGGCACCAGCACCGTCGACATCGCGAAGCAGGTCTGGCCGGAGTTGCTGAAGCACAGCTGGCCCAGGTCCGCGGCGGTCTTGTCCAGGTCGGCGTCGTCGAGGACGATGGCGGCCGCCTGCCCGCCCAGCTCCAGGCTCGCGGGCTTGAGCTCGGCGCCGCAGATCGCGGCGATCCGGCGGCCCTGCGCGGTCGGGCCGGAGAACGCCACGGTGTCCACTCCCGGGTGGCGGGCCAGCATGCTGGCCGCCTCGTGGGTCCCGGTAACGAGGTTGAACACACCCGGAGGGAAGTCGGCGGCCTCGAATGCCTCGGCCAGGATGTAGGCCGACAGGCTGGTAGCGGCAGCCGGCTTCAGCACGATCGTGCACCCGGCGGCCAGGGCCGGGGCCAGCTGGCAGAACGCCAGCATCAGCGGGTAGTTCCAGCTGGCGATGATGGCGGCGACGCCGGCCGGCTCGCGACGCACCAGGGTCGCGCCGGAGAAGCTGACCGCCTGCCTCCGCTCCTCGGTACCGAGCGTGCGGGCCAGGCCCGCGTAATAGCGGAGGATCGCGCACGGGGCGGTGGCGTTGTTCTCCCGCGAGCAGGCGATCGGCATGCCCATCTCGGCCGTCACCAGGCGGGCCGCGTCCTCGGTCCTGGCCTCGATGGCGACCGCGAGCCGCTCCAGGGCGGCGGCACGGTAGCCCGGGTCACAGGAAGCCCACTGCCCGTCGTCGAAGGCCCGCCGGGCCGCCCGGACGGCCTGGTCGACATCCGCGGTGACGGCCGACGGAACAGCGCCAACGATTTCTTCTGTGGCTGGATTGATGATTGTAATCACGTCGGCAGAAGCTGAACCGACCAGACGCCCCCCCGCGTAAATGTCCCGATACTCAAGCAACGCAGGCACCTTTCCACCATGGTTGCGATCCTCGTCGACCTCAGCGGGCAGACGCCACTTTCCACCATGAAAGTGCCTGATTATTTGCGCGGCGGGCACGCCTATGTCAAGGGCTGTAGCACATTATGTTTCTGAGGCCCAGGGGCCGGCCCGGCCCGGGGCCATCCCGGCCCCAGGGAGACGCCCCAACCGGCCGTTGGCCGCCCTTGTGGCTGCCACAGTCGTCTGACCTGCTGACAGGCCATTTGGCCGCCAGGGGTTCGCATCGCAGGGCAACGACGGTTAAGCTCCTTTTGTGGGGTACCACAAGGGAACGGGCTAATCATCGTGAACATGCCGGATACCACGTCGGCCGGCGGCCGGCCCGCTGACCCGCCGGGCGCGGCCAGCTCGCGAGACGTCGACCGGGAGAACGCGGTCCTGCGCGAGCTGGTGACGATCTACCGTCACCTGTCCGGGCTGGCCATGCAGGACGCCGACCTGGCCGGCGTCGTGCAGCTCATCTCCGAGCGGGCGTCGGCCACCGTCGCGGTGGTCAGCCAGCTCATGGACGTGACGACCGCGGCCTCACCAGGCCTGGGGCCGGAGAAGGCCGCCGGGCTGGTGCGCGAGCAGGTCGTCCACCCTCGCCTGGGCCAGGTGCTGCGCGCCTCCCGGCTCAGCCAGCGGGCGCTGCGGCTGCCGAACGTGGGCGGCGTGCCCGCCATCATCGTCGCGCCGATCCTGGTGGGCGATGAGGTGCCGTCCTACCTGATTACCCTGGACCCGGCGGAGGAGACCTTCAGCGAGGACATGTCGCTGCTGGTGACCGAGCACGCCGCGACGATCTGCGGGGTCATACTCGGCCGCGAGCGCGTGGTGGCCGCCGCCGCGCGCCGGGTCCGCGATGACTTGGTGGAGGGGCTGCTGCTCGGCCGCAGCCGGGACGCCGACGACGCCGCGCGGTGGGCCGCGCACCTCGGGTATGACACCACGCGCCAGCACCAGGTGGCGGCGATCGCCTTCGAGCTGCCGCCCGCCAGGGCCAGCGACGCGGATGCCCTCCGGCAGCGGATCCGGGAGTCCATCGAGCACTTCATGACCACCCGGGCGCCCGAGGCCATCGTGTCCGCCCGCGAGTCGGAGGTAGTCGTGGTCGCCGCCGCCGCCCCGGACCCACGCCGCCTGGCCCAGGCCTGCCTGTCGAGGCTGGCCGAGCTGTTCCCCGGCTCCAGGGTCGTCATCGGGGTCGGCGGCCCGTGCCGCGACCCGCATGAGATCGCCCGCTCTTATGACCAGGCGCACCGTACCACCCAGACGCTGTGGCGGCTCGGGCGGGCCGGGGCGGTCGCCGCGTTCGAGGACCTGGGGATCCACCGGCTGCTGCTGCAGGTGCCCGACATGGGTGAGCTACGGTCGTTTGCCACCGAGGTGCTCGGCAAGCTGAGCGAGCACGAGCATGAGCACAAGTCCGAGTACCTGGCCACCCTGGCCTGCTACTTCCGTGAGAACAACAGCCCGCAGCGCGCGTCGCGGCTGCTGCACGTCCACCCCAACACGGTGGCCTACCGGATCAAGCGGATCGAGGAAATCACGGGCCTCAAGCTGGACAACTACCGCGACCGGCTGATCGCGCAGGTGGCGCTGGAGATACTCGACGCCCTGCCCGAGCCGGCTACCTCCCCCGACCCCACCAGGGAGCACTCGTGAGCAGGGTCTCAGATCTTCTCGCCGGCCAGCGCGTCCTCGTCTGCGACGGGGCCATGGGCACCTTGCTGCACGCGGCGGGGGCGGCGCTCGACCGGTCGCTGCCGGAGGTGAACCTCTCGGACGCGGGACTAGTGACGGCGCTGCACGACAGCTACCTGGAGGCCGGCGCGGACATCATCCAGACGAACACGTTCGGCGCGAACCGGCTATGGCTCGGCGACCATGGCTTCCCTGACAAGGTCGACGAGATCAACCGGGCCGGGGTGCGGATCGCGCGGGCCGCGGCGAGCCGGGCAAGCCGGCCCGTCCTGGTGGCCGGATCGGTCTCGCCCGCCGTCACCGGGCTGCAGCGCCGTCGGGTCGGGGCCAGCGAGCGGATCGAGGTGCTGCGCGAGCAGATCACCGCCCTCGTCGCCGACGGCAGCGTCGACCTGCTCGTCCTTGAGACCTTCGGCTACCTCGACGAGCTGGTGGAGGCGGTCTCCGTGGCGGCGTCGGTAACCGACGTGCCGCTGATCGCCCAGGCCACCTTCGCCGACGACGCCCACACCCTGGGCGGCGAGACCCCGCGCGAGGTAGCGGGCGTGCTTTCTGGCCTGCCGGTGGCGATGATCGGCACTAACTGCACGATCGGCCCGCAGCGGATGCTCGCCGTCGCGGGCGACCTGGTCCGCTACTCGGCAGTGCCAGTCAGCGCCCAGCCGAACGCCGGGCAGCCGCGCCGCACTGGCGCGCGCAGCTTCGAGTTCTCTATCGACGGCGGCTACTTCGCCCGCTACATCGGCCGGTTCGCCGACGCCGGAGTCTCCCTGGTCGGTGGCTGCTGCGGAACGACGCCGACACACATCAAGGCGGCGGCCGAGGCGGTCGGGGCGCTGCCTGGCCCGGCCCGCGGCCCTGTCGGCCCGGGCCGGCTCCGGGTCGTCCACCGCGATCAGGAGGCCGAGCAGGCAGCGCCGCCGGTGCGCCCGGTGGCAGGATCGCTGGGCGAGCAGCTCACCCAGGGCAGCTTCGTGACCGGCGCGGCGATCACCCCGCTGGCCGGCGCAAGGGCGGGAGAAGCAGAGCAGGTCGCGGCCATGCTCCAGGCCCGCGGGATCGGCCTGATCGCCGTCCAGCCCCGGTGGAGCGCCCGCACCCACATGGACGCCCTGGGCCTGGCGCTGCAGCTGCAGCAGACCATCGGCGTCGAGACCATCGCCACGGTCACCACGTGGGACAAGACCATCATGTCACTGCAGGCCGACCTGCTGGGCGCGCACGCGCTTGGCCTGCGGTCCGTGGTGTCAACGACGGGTAACCCGCCCGTCCTCGGCGACTACCCGGCGGTGGATGGCACCTGGGACGTGGACTCGGTCGGGCTGACCGGGCTGCTCGCCGGGCTCAACGCCGGCCGCGACTCCAACGGCCTGGGGCTGCCCGCGCGGACTTCGTTCTGCATCGGCGCCCGGGTCAACCCGGGTGCCAGTGACCCAGAAGCCGAGATCGCCAGGGCACGGGCCAAGGTCAGCGCGGGGGCGCACTTCCTGATCAGCCGACCGGTCTACGAGGCTGACTCGCTCGCCCGGCTGGTCGACGCGCTGGCAGACACCGGGGTACCGCTGCTGCTTTCCGTCGCGCCGCTGCGGTCGTTCGAGGAGGCGGACTACCTGGCCAACGAGGTCCCCGGCGTCACCATTCCGGCCGCGACCCTGGAGGCCCTGGACTCCGCTGGCCGGGGCGTGGCCCGCGCGGTCGGCCTGGAGCTGGCGGCCGACCTGCTGGCCAAGGCCCGGCCGATGGTCCGCGGGGTCCTGCTCGCTGCCCCCGACGATGACCCGGCGGCGATCCTGCCCCTGCTGTCCGTCTTGTCGTGAACCTTGGCCCCACGTCCGCATGTGGGTGTGATTTGCTTACGATTTGACGAAGATGCGCTCAATGTCGCACGCGTAAGCAGGACACAAGGTGGAACGCTAGCCTCATGGACCGTAAGGTGACCCGAAGGGCGTTTATCGGGCTAACCGTCGGCGGTGGCGCCGCCGCGCTCGGGTCGACAGGCTTGCTGACTGGCTGCACGCCAGCCGCACCCCAGGCCGCGCCGGTCAGCGGCTCTCCGGCCGCGAGGCTGAGCCACCGGGCTCGTCCGGCAGTCCCGGAAAGCGCGCTGCCCGGTGACGGCGACTGGGAGATCAGGAACCTGGGCGCTGAGCACGAGATCGAGGGGTACGCCGGCAAGGCCAGCGTGCTGCCAGGGGAGTCGGTCCCGCTGTTCGTGTCAAGCGCACCGCGATGGTTCACCGTCACCGCCTACCGGATCGGCTGGTACCAGGGGGCAGGCGCCAGGAAGCTCTGGCGGTCCAGCTCGCTGCGCGGCGGCGCTCAGCGGTCCTCCGCCGTCACCGGGGCCACCACCACGGTCACCACCGACTGGGACCCGGTCACCGAGGTGCCGACCGACGGCTGGCCCGCCGGGTCCTACCTGCTGCGACTTGACGCCGACAGCGGTGCGCAGCGCTACGTCCCGCTGACCGTGCGGTCGCAGGAGACCGCGGGACGGGTCGTTATGAAAAATTGCGTCCAGACCTGGCAGGCCTACAACCAGTGGGGCGGCTACGACCTGTACATGGGACCGTCGGGGGCCTATGACGACCGGTCGCTGGCGGTCAGCCTGGACCGCCCCTACGACTCCAACGGCGCGAACATGTTCCTGACCTACGAGCGGAACGCCATCAAGCTCGCGGAGTACCTGTCGGCCACGAGCGGCCTGCCGCTGGCTTACCTGACTAGCATGGACATCGCCGAGGACCCGCAGGCGCTGCGCGGGGCGGCCGCCCTGGTCTCCATGGGGCACGACGAGTACTGGACGCCGGGGGAGCGTGCGAACGTCACCGCCGCGAGGAACGCCGGGGTCAACATCGCGTTCCTTGGGGCCAACGCCGTCTTTCGCCGCACCCGGCTGTCGTCGACGGCCGTGGGAGACAGCCGGCTGGTCGTCTGCTACAAGACGTCCACCGACCCGGCCGCGGCGGCGAACCCGGCCCTGGCCACCACCAACTTCACCAGCTCGCCGCACCCTGACCCGGAATCCTCGCTCACGGGGACGAGCTACGAGGGCTACCCGGTGGACGCCTCCTACGTCGTGACCAGCCCGTCAAGCTGGGTGTTCGCCGGGACGGGCGTGAAGGGAGGCAGCAGCTTCCCGCACCTGGTTGGCGTGGAGTACGACCGGGTCAACCCCGGCTACCCGGTGCCCCGGCCGATCGAGGTGCTCTCGCACTCGCCGCTGACGCTTGACGGCGCGGCCAGCTACGCGGACTCTGCCTATTACACCTGCATGAGCGGCGCGGGCGTGTTCAACAGCGGCACGATGCGGTGGGTGGAGGCGATCTACGGCGATCAGCCGCACGGCATCGGCGGCGCCACCCCGGGCATGGTCCGCCAGGTGACGGCCAACGTGCTGCGCGCCTTCGCGGGCGGGCCGGCCGCCGCCAGGTACCCGGCCCGTGACAACCTCGACGCGACCCACGAGTACTCGGGCGACCCGGTGGGCAGCCCGGGAAACCTGCAGTAACTGGCGGTCAGCCGGCTGGCACCGTCAAGATCTCCTCGATGGCCGCGGCCAGGGCGGTCGTCAGGGCGGCGAGGATATGCTCGCCCTCGGCGGCGGACGCTCCCGTCGGGTCGCCGAGGACACCACTGGGGCTGACCGCGCGCACGCCGCTGGCCCGCAGCTCCGGCATGAGCTGCGCCAGCGGCCGGGTGTCGCCGGGGGCGGCGAGGTCCAGCCGGACCAGCTCGGGCGCGAGCGCCAGCATCACCGACGTCTCGAAGCGCCCCGCATGCGGGTCGGTCGTGAGGCCGGTGCCTGCGGCCTGGGCGGGCGGCAGGCCCGCGTGCCAGGCGTGGCAGGCGCGACCCTCGGCTCGCAGTCGCCGCCGGGCGGCGTCGATCGCCGCCGCGTTGCCGCCATGCCCATTGACCAGCAGCACGGCAGGCCAGTGCAAGCTGGCGTGGCGGCCGAGCTCCACGAGCACCAGCGTCAGGGCCTCGCTGCCGATTGACAGGGTCCCGGGGAAGGCCGCGTGCTCGCCGCTGGCCCCGATGGCAACCGCGGGCGCGAGCGCGACGCCTGCCCGGCCCGCGCAGGCCCGGGACGCGACCGCGACCGCGATCCGGGTGTCGGTGTCCATCGGCAGGTGCGGCCCGTGCTGCTCGCAGGACCCGGCGGGAACCACAAGCAGCCGGCGTGGCCCCGCGTCCACCTGCGGCCAGCGGGCCGCGCCCAGCTCGAACATGGCCCTCATTATCGCGCCCTTATATCGTGCCCTTATCTCGTGGCCCGGCGGGCCAGCGGGCCAGCGGGCGCGGGCGGCTTGAGCGGCGTCGATTAAGAGTTTGCTAAGTCCCGGCCGATAGCTTCCTGGATGTGTACGCACCGGCCGGAATCGGCGATGATCTCTCCTATCGTGGCCGGCCACGGCCAGCGAAGCTGGTCCGTGGGCTGCTCCTTGCGCTCGTCGTCGGGATCCTCGCCGGAGTGGCGATCATGCTGCAGGTCGATGCCTGGCACGCGCTCGCCAGCGAATCCGGCGGCGCATGCGGCACGTCCGACCAGGGCGTCAGCTACGGCGCCTGCCCGCGCGGAATCACCCCCGCGCTGATCTTGTCGTTCGTGATCGGCCTGCCGGCGCTGGTCGTCGCCCTCGTGCTGGCGCTGCGCCGCGGCTGGGCCAGGCGCGGGCTGCTCGCCATCGCGGTCGCCGCCGGGCTGCTCGGCGGCCAGCCGCTGTGGGCCGCCTGGCACGGCACGGACCTGTCCACCGCCTGGGCGGCGCCTTATGACACCGCCTCGGACCTGAGCACGGTCGGCGTCTGGACGACCGGAGACTCGCTGGTCCGGATCCGGGTCGATGAGGTGGCCAGCTACGCCGCCGCGACCGGCAGGCAGCAGTGGGCGCTGCAGGTCCCTGGCACCGATGTCGCCTGCTCGGCCAGCGCGACGCCGGCCACCGGCGCCACCGCCAGCATCGGGCTGGTGGCATACGGGACGGACGCGAGCACATGCGACCACGTCATGGCGGTCGACCTCGGCACGGGGCGCCAGCTGTGGTCGGCGCAGGTGTCCGATCCGTACAGCGGCAACAACGCCACCGGGATGCTCGCCGTGGCCGGCCCGGCCGCCGTCATCCTCACCGCCGACGGGATCGCCGGGGTCGACGCCTCGACCGGCAAACCGAAATGGACGCTGGCCCCGTCGCGCGACTGCGAGTTTCAGCAGCTCGCCGGCTCAGGCAGCGAGGCATCGGCGGCTGGTGTCGTCGCGCTCGCGGCCTGCGACTCCGGCTACTACGTCGCCAGCATCAGCCCGGCCACCGGCAAGCAGTCCTGGCAGGCACGAGTCAGCGAGCCCTCGGCCAGCTACCAGTTCCAGGTACTCGCAGTGGACCCCGTGGTCGTCAGCGACGACATACCCGGCCCGCGCGGCACTTCCGTGGCCCGGGTGTTCAGCACCGACGGCCGCCAGGCCGTCACGTTCTCCACCGCCGGCATCCTCGTCGCGGGCGGGTCCACCGCCCTCAGCACCGCGTCCAACCAGGGCTTCGGGGTCCCCGTCGTCGTGACCGGCGGCCTGCTCATCGGCGTGACCAGCCAGACGAGCAGCGGGCGTTGCGCCATCGTCGCCTACGACCTGGCCAGCGGGCAGCGGCGGTGGCTGGTGGACACGCCCGACCCGGTCCACGACCTCGCGCTCGACGGGAACCAGGTAAGCCTGATCGACGAGTCCGACCCGGCGCTGTCCCTGGAGGAGGTCAGCCTCGCATCCGGGACGCTGCGCTCCCTCGGCTACTTCCCCGCGGCCAACCTTGAGTCCGGGGACTCCGGCCTGTACGCGGTGGGCGGTGACTACCTGGTCGTCAACCTCAACGGCGTGAACCCAACCCCGCCGGTCGCCGCGATCATGACGCCGTCGATGCGGAAGGGCTAGTCGGCGCGGAAGGCTTTGTCGGCGCGGAAGGGCGGGCGGCGTCCAGGCGGCCGGCGAACGCGTCCGCCAGCTGCCGCATCGCGAGGTCAAGCAGCGGGCCAAGCTCGGCCGAGGGGTCATCGAGCCAGTGCTCGTAGGCGGCGACCGCGACGCCGAGCACCGCGTGCGCGATCGCCTGCGGCGCCAGCTGCCCGGCCCGCTGGCCAGTCCTTGCCGCCACGAACTCGGCGATCACCTCGCGCCAGGCGGTGAACCGCAGCGTGGAGTGGGCCAGCAGCGTGGGCACCCGCAAGATCAGCTCCATCCGCCTGCGGTGCAGCGGCACCTGAGCCTCGTCCACCCGGTTGAAGTCGACGAGGGCCTCCCGAATCGCGTCCATCACCGGGACATCGGCCGGGCACGCCTTCAGCCGGGCCTGCATCCGCTCAAGCTCCAGCTCGAAGGACCCCCACGGGATGTCATTCTTCGAGGCGAAGTAGCGGAAGAACGTCCGCCGCCCGATGCCGGCCGCCGCGGCGATGTCATCGACGGTGGTGGCGTCGAAGCCATGGGCCGCGAACAGGCCGAACGCCGTCTCCTCGAGCTCGGCTCGTGAGGTCGCCCGCCTGCGACCCGGAGCATGTGCCACCGCCATGGCCCCCAATGTAGCCTCGCTGGCCTTCTTCCTGCCCTTCTTGATTTCGGCACTGGGTGCCGTTAGGCTCGCTGTAACCTGCAATTCCGGCACTGAGTGTCATAAAGGCGCTGTGCCGCGCACGGAGGAGGTAGCGACATGCCTGAGGAGGAGCTGACCACCGACGAGCTGCTGGTCGAGGAGGTCTCGATCGACGGCATGTGCGGTGTCTACTAGCCCTTTTGACCTGGACCGCGCGTGGCGCGTCGATACCCAGGTGTCGATGCGCCCCGAGCCGTTCGGTGCGCTGCTTTACCATTTCGGCACCCGGCGGCTGTCCTTCCTGAAGAACCAGACGGTGCTGGCGGTGGTCAAGTCCCTGGCCGACCACCCCAGCGCCCGCTCCGCGTGCACGGCGGCCGGCGTCGCCGAGGCCGACCTTCCCGCCTACGCCCGGGCACTGGCCACCCTCAGGGACTCCCGCATGATTACAGAACGGACCGGGCCATGACCGTCACTGACGCCACTGCCCAGCGCGCCTCGGTAAGCCCGGGCCGGCTGGTCGACCTGTTCGAGCGCGGCCTGGACGCTCCCATCTGCCTGACGTGGGAGCTGACCTACGCCTGCAACCTGGCCTGCGTGCACTGCCTGTCCTCGTCGGGCCGTCGCGACCCCCGCGAGCTGACCACGCGGGAGGCCATGGCAGTCATCGACACGCTGGAGCGGATGCAGGTCTTCTACGTCAACATCGGCGGCGGCGAGCCGACGGTGCGGCCGGACTTCTGGGAGCTTATTCAGTACGCCACCGCGCATCACGTGGGCGTGAAGTTCTCCACCAACGGGGTAAAGATCGACGCCGCCGCGGCCCGGATGCTCGCCACCAGCGACTACGTCGACGTGCAGATCTCCCTCGACGGCGCGACCGCCGAGGTCAACGACGCGGTGCGGGGCGTCGGCTCCTACGCGACCGCGCTGCGGGCCATGCAGAACCTGGCTGACGCCGGGATGGCGGGCTTCAAGCTGTCGGTCGTCATGACCAGGGCGAACATTTCCCAGCTTGACCAGTTCAAGGCCATCGCCGACCGGTTCGGCGCCCAGCTGCGGATCACCCGGCTGCGGCCCTCCGGGCGCGGCGCGGACGTGTGGCAGGAACTGCACCCGCTGCCCTCGCAGCAGCGAACGCTGTATGACTGGCTTGTCGCCCACGGCGAGGACGTGCTGACCGGCGACTCCTTCTTCCACCTGTCGGCCTACGGGTCGGCGCTGCCCGGCCTCAACCTGTGCGGTGCCGGCCGCGTGGTCTGCCTGATCGACCCGGTCGGCGACGTGTACGCCTGCCCGTTCGCGATCCATTCCTCGTTCCTGGCCGGCAACGTCCGCGACGGCGGCGGGTTCGAGGCCGTGTGGCGCTCCTCGCCGCTGTTCCTGCAGCTCCGCGAGCCAGGGGACGGCGGAGCGTGCCGGTCTTGCGGGCACTACGACTCCTGCCGGGGCGGGTGCATGGCGGCCAAGTTCTTCACGGGCCTGCCGCTTGACGGCCCGGACCCCGAGTGCGTCCAGGGCCACGGCGAGGCGGCCCTGTCGGCGGTAATCCCCGGCCAGGCCCCGAAGCCATCAGCGGACCACTCGCACCGGACGGCGCCCCGGCCGACGGCCGTCCCGGTCACGATCGGCCGCCGCCCTCCGGAAAGAGGCTGTGACGAGAGCCCGCTCGCCGGCTTCACCCCGTCCTAGCTCGCCGTCTCTTCCGTGGGCCCGGTATCCGCGGGCCGGTCGGTGGGCCCGCTGTCCGTCGCCCGCTGCGTCCGTGGCCGGTCCGTCACCCCTCTATCCGTGGGCCGGTCCGTCGCATCCGCCCCACCGCCGGTCCGCAAGACACCGTGACGTTAGGGGTCCAATTAGGTGGCCAAACGTCATAGTTACCCGCTAGTAACCGGAGGAAGTGGGAAATGGCCGGGCAGGACGTGGTACCGGAGGGTTTCCGGGTGCGGCCGGATGACGGGACGCGGCTGAGTGGCGTCGTGCTAGCGGGCGGGTCACCGACGCGGGTGCTGCGACTCACCGGCAACGGGGCACGGCAGGTCCGGGGCTGGCTGGCGGGTCGGCCGGTCGGGGACAGCGCGGCGTCGCGGAAGCTGGCCAGGAAGCTGCTGGATGCTGGGATCGTGCATCCGGACCTTGGCGTCGGCTGGCCTGGTGCGCCGGGACCCAGGGACGTCACCGTCGTCATTCCGGTTAAGGATCGCCCTGACGAGCTAGCCAGGTGCCTAGACGGGCTGATAACAGCAACAAGCGACGAGGGCGCCGATCGTGGCGGTGCTGCTGACCGCAGTGACGGCTGGGTGCGGGAGGTTATCGTCGTCGACGACTGCTCCGACGATCCTGGTGCGATCGCGGCGGCTGCCGCTCGGGCCGGGGCGCGGGTCATCCGGCGGCTGGTCAATGGGGGTCCCGGGGCCGCGAGAAACACCGGGCTGGCGGTGGCGGGCACGACGCTTGTCGCGTTCCTTGACTCGGACTGCGTGCCGTCGGCCGGCTGGCTGGACGCGGTGCTGCCGCACTTCGCCGACCCGGCGGTCGGGGCCGTTGCGCCGCGGATCGTTCCCGCTCGGCCGGGCCTGTCGTGGCTGGCCCGGTATGAGGGCGCCTCCTCGACGCTGGACATGGGGGCGCGGCCGGGCATCGTCAGGCCCGGAGCGCGTGTGTCGTACGTGCCTGGGGCGGCGCTCGTGGTGCGCCGCGTCGCGGCCGGCGCTGGGTTCACGCCGAACATGCGCGTGGGGGAGGACGTCGACTTCGTCTGGCGGCTGGCCGGCGCCGGCTGGCGGGTTCGGTACGAGCCCGAGGCCCGGATGGGTCACCAGCACCGGGTCCGCCTGCTGGCGTGGTTCTCGCGGCGGGCCGACTACGGGACCTCGGCCGCCATCCTCGAGCATCTCCACCCCGGTTCGGTGCGGCCGCTGCGGGCCTCCTGGTGGACCGGGGCGGCGTGGGGTGCCGCCCTCGTCATCCGGCCCCGCGTGGCCGGGGTCGTGGTGGCAACCGGGACCACGGCCGTGGCGACGGTCCTGCTCGCCCGCAGGCTGGCGCGGGTCACTGGGGAGAACTGGCCGCTGCCGGGGCGAAGGGCCGCTGGCCCCGTTGGCCAGCCGGGCGCCGACGGGGCGAGCTGGACAGCCTGGCGGCTGGCGATCCGGCTCGCCGGGGGCGGGACCGTCGCCAGCGGGCGGCCGCTCGGCAGCGCGATCTCCCGCGCCTGGTGGCCGGTGGCCATCCCGCTGGCCATCGTCGTGCCGCGGCTCAGGCTGCCGGTCGCGGCGCTGATCCTGGCCCCGCCGTTGCTTGACTGGGCCGACCGGCGGCCGCCACTGGACCCGGTCCGCTATGTCGCGGCGCGGCTGCTGGACGACGCCGCCTACAGCACTGGCGTGTGGAAGGGCTGCCTGCGCCGCAGGTCCTTCCGTGCGCTGCTGCCGGCCGTCGGCGTCGGTGGCCCGGTATCGAGTAAGGCGGGGCGGCCAGGCGACGCCTGACCAGCCCCGCCTGCCGCGCGGCGGTTAAGGAGCGAGCCGGTTCGGGCCGCGGAACAGGAACGTCGCGTCCCTGATCGATTCCAGGCCGAGGAGCGCCATCAGCAGCCTCCCCTGTCCCAGGCCGAGGCCTCCGTGCGGCGGGCAGCCGAACCGGAAGCAGTCCAGGTAGCGTTGCATCGGCGCCGGGTCCAGGCCCTTCTCCACGACCTGGGCCATCAGGATGTCGTGACGGTGCTCGCGCTGCGCGCCAGTGGTGATCTCCAGTCCCTTCCACAGCAGGTCGAAGCTGTTGGTCAGCTCCGGGTGCCCGGCCGGCCGCATGTGGTAGAACGGCCGGACGCTGGCCGGGTAGCCGGTGACGAACACGAACTCGTGCCCCGTCTGCTCGGCTACGGCCGCCGACACCGCCCGCTCGCCCGCCGGGTCGAGGTCACCACGGGCGCTGGCCCCGGCTAGCCGCTGCGCCTCGGCCATCGTCAGCCGCGGGAACGGGAGCCTCGGGACGGTCACCTCGACGCCGAGGGTGTCCTTGATGACCTGCCCGTGGGCGGACGCGACCGCGCCGAGGACGTGCGCGAGCATTCGCTCCTCGAAGGCCATGACGTCCTCGACGCCGTCGATCCAGGCGAGCTCCACGTCCACGCCGGTGAACTCCGTCGCGTGCCGGGACGTGAAGGATGGCTCGGCCCGGAACACTGGCCCGATCTCGAAGACCCGGTCGATCCCGGCCGCGATGGCCATCTGCTTGAAGAACTGTGGCGATTGCGCCAGGTAGGCGCGGCCACCGAAGTAGTCGAGCCGGAACACCTCGGAGCCGGACTCCGAGGCGCTGCCCATCAGCTTGGGCGTGTGCATCTCGGTGCATCCCTCGCGGTACGCGAACTCGCGCATCGCCCGCTCAACGGTGGTCTGCACGGCGAAGACCAGTGACCGCCCCGGGTTCCGGCGCACGTCAAGGAACCGCCAGTCCAGCCGGCCCTCCGGGCCCGTGTGGTCGTCCAGCGGCAGCGGGGCCTCGGCCAGGGCCTCGACGGTGACCTCAGCCGGGAAGACCTCGATGCCCCCGGCCTTGACTAGGCCGTTGGCCGCCACCCGGCCGGTCACTCGGACGGCGGACTCCATGGTCAGGCCCTCGAGGGCCTTCTCCACCGGGCCGCCGTCGCGCCGCCAGGTGAGCTGGACCATTCCCGTGTGGTCGCGAACGACCACGAACTGCATCGCGCGCTGCAGCCGCAGCGCGTGCACCCATCCTGCTATCGATACATCCTCGCCGACGTGCGCGGGCAGGTCGGCTATCGGAACGCGGATCATCGCCAGTCCTCCTCGGGACCGAAAGGTGATCCCTTGGGGACGTGGGCGAGAAGGGGACTCGCGGTGCCACCACGTCTTCGCCGCGATCCGGATCTCCGGGCCGCGGCCTCATTGAAAGACGAGCTCGGGAGTGTCTTCACACCGGGGCGCGAGTCCGCCATCACAGCAACGGCGGCTCTCTTGGCTCACGGGAACCTGGTGCTACTCGTCTCCGTCAACGCGCTGGCGCTAGCGTAGGCGGGCACCCGGCGCCTACGCAACCGATTTTCGCCGCCCGGCTCGCGGCACCGGGCCGACCCGCGTTTCAAGACAGCACGCGGCGGCGGAAGTTGCGCAGTCCGAGGGCCAGGAACACCACGCCGAAGCCGGCTATCGCGGGATAGATGACGTACAGGTGCATGTGGGGCGCGTTGGTGAACACGGCCCGCATCCCCTCGTTCACGTAGATCAGCGGATTGATCAGCACCACCGTCTGCAGCCAGTGCCAGCCGTCCAGCGTGACGGGGGCCAGGCTGTTCCACGAGTAGTAGGTGCCGCCGAGGAAGGTGATCGGCAGGATGATGAAGCCGAACATCAGGCCGATGTTCCTCGGCTCGAAGCTGGTGCCGAGGACGAGCCCGAGCCCGGCCATCGCGATGCAGGCCAGCGGCACGAACGTCACGATCAGCAGCCAGTGCAGGTCCAGGCGCTCCCGCACCCCGGGCGCGTGCACCACCGAGGCGATCGGCAGCACGATGGCCGCCGATAGCAAGCCCTGGACCGCGCCGGACAGGACTTTCGCGATGGCCACCAGCCAGATCGGGCAGGGTGCCTGAACGCGGTCCTCGATCTCCCTGGTGTAGCCGAACTCCTGGGCCAGGGCCAGGGCGATCGCCTGCACCCCTTGGAACATGACCGTGATCCCGACCACCCCGGGGACCAGGATGGTGGCGAACGCCGATTCCGCCGCGGCCCCGCGCCCGCCGATGCCTTGCCCGATCTTCGGGAACACGTAGAGGAAGACGAAGGACAGCAGGAAAGGCTGGATGAGCGTGCGCAACACGAACTCCCACAGGTGCTTGCGCAGCACCACGAGATCCCGCAGGAGCAAGGCGCCAAGAGCGGTCCGGCTGGCCGCGGCGACCGAGCGGGTGGAGCCGGCGCCCGCGCGCCGTACCGGCGCGGGCGCCGGGATGCCTGATGACGTCAACCTTCCCTCAATTCCCTTCCGGTCAGGCTGATGAAGACCGTCTCCAGGCTGGGCTCGGCGACGGAGACGTCGATGATCGTGAAGCCGCGGTGGTCGGCGGCGAGCACGATGCGCGGCACCAGCCCGTCCGCGCCTTGCACGTGCAGTTCCAGCCGGTCGTCGGCGACCCGGCTGCGCGTCACCCCCGGCACCTCGGCGGCCAGCAGCCGGGCAAGCTGGTTCACGTCATCGGTGGTCCTGACCGTGACGATGGTGTCGGCGCCGACCATCTGCTTGAGCGCGGCCGGAGTGTCCAGGGCAAGAACCCGGCCGTGGTCTATGATCGCCACGCGCTGGCAGAGCCGCTCGGCCTCCTCCATGTAGTGGGTGCTGAGCAAGATGGTCTGGCCGCCGCGGTGCAGGTCGCCAAGGAGGTCCCACAGTGCGAGCCTGCTCTGCGGGTCAAGGCCCGCTGTTGGCTCGTCGAGGAATAGCACGGAGGGCCGGTGGAAGATGGCCCGGGCCACCATCAGCCGCTGAGCCATGCCGCCGGAAAGCGCGTAGACCGACGCCTTCGCCCACCTGGACAGCTGGAACTGCCCGAGCAGGTCATCGGCGACCCGCCTCGACTGCCGCGCCCCCAGGCCGAACAGGCGGCCGTGAAAGTACAGGTTCTCCCAGACGGTGAGCTGACGGTCCAGCGTGTTCTGCTGTGACACGATCCCGCTCAGTTGCTTGGCCAGCGCGGGATGCGTCCTGATGTCTACCCCGGCCAGGAAGGCCCGGCCCGACGTGGGGATCACCCGCGTGGTCAGCATGCCCGCGATCGTGGTCTTGCCCGCGCCGTTCGGCCCGAGCAAGCCGAAGATCTCGCCGGCCCGCACATCCAGGTTGAGCTTGTCCACGGCCGCGAAGTCCGTCCCCGGGTACACCTTCGACAAGTCCTCAGTGCGGATGACCGCCTCAGGCTGGTCGGCGGGCGCGGCGGCCGGGTCCTGCGCCGATGCTGCGGTGCCCATAGAACACGCAGCTTAGGAGCGTGCCGCTGGCTTGCCTGGGACGCCACGCCGGGAGCGGCGCCGCGAGGCCGGCGCGACGTCGTCACTGGGATGGGGCGGCAGGCGGGGCTACGGGTTCCGCTGGCGGGCTTCCCCGCCATACTCTCGGGCACTATGGAAGACATGCTGCCGCTGTTCCCGCTCGGGACCGTCCTGTTCCCTGGGATGGTCCTGCCACTGCAGGTCTTCGAGGAGCGCTACCGCCAGATGATCGGCGACCTGCTGGACCGGCCTGAGCCGAGGGAATTCGGCATCGTCGCGATCCGCAAGGGCCGTGAGGTCGGCACCGAGAACCTGCACGAGCTCTACGACGTGGGCTGTGTCGCCCGGGTCCGTGAGCTTGAGCCGATGGCCGACGGGCGCTACAGCCTCGTCGTGGTGGGGTCGCGACGCTTCCGCCTGCTGCGCACCGATGACAGTCGGCCCTACCTGCAAGGCGGCGTGGAAGAGCTGCCCGACGAGGCCGGTGACGACGAGGTCGCCGACGAGGCGGCCGCCGTGCAGGCCGCCTTCCGTGACTACCTGAATGCCCTCGCGGACCGGGCGGGGGCGGTCATCAGGATCGCGGACCTGCCAGATGAGCCGGTGTTGCTGTCCTATGTCGTTGCCGCAGCCATGATCATCGACGTTACGGAACGCCAGGGCCTGCTCGCGGCACCGGACGGCCTGTCGCGGCTGAAGGCCGAGCGCCAGCTGCTGACTCGTGAGCGCGCCATGGTGCGCGCTACGACGTCGCGTCCCGCGCCCGACCTCAGTCGTGGACCCTACAACCTGAACTAGGCCTCGGCCGGAATCTGCTGCAGGAATTGCAGCCGGTTGCCGAGCGGGTCACGGGCGTAGAACCGGCGATAGCCGGGGAACTTGTCGTCCCACTCGATCGTGATGCCCTGCTCGGTGAGCCGCGTGGCCAGGGCGTCAATGTCGGGCACGAGCGTGCCCGGGTGCGCCTGGCGCGGGATCCGCGCGCCGAGCTCGACGTTAAAGTCGAATTCCATGTCGCCCGAGCGGAAGTGGCACTCGGCCTCATCGTGGGGGCTACGGATCTCGGTCATCCCCAGGATGTCGCCGTAAAAGGCGCGAACCTGAGCCTGCGCGCCTGGCGGGATAGTTAGCGCGATATGGTGCACGCCTTGCTTGTACCCAGTGTGAGCTGTCTCACTCTCCACGGTGGTATCACCTTTCCCAGGATGTCAGTGCTCGTGGATAATGACGCCGCGGATGTTTCGGCCAGCCATCATGTCCTCGTAGCCCTGGTTGACCTGGTCAAGGGTGTACCTGGTGGTAATCAGCTCGTCCAGCTTGACCTTGCCCGCCCGGTACAGGTCGAGGATGCGCGGAATGTCGTCGAAGGGGTTGCTGCTGCCGAACAGCGCGCCCTGCAGTCGCTTCTCGAACAGGGTCAGCTCGAAGCCCGAGACGCTGATCGTCTTCTTGGCCGGCCCGGCCAGCCCGGTGACGACCACGATGCCGCCCTTGCGGATCGCCGCGAAGGCGGCGCCGACGACCTCCTCGCTCACCACGCCGACCGTGATGAGCGCCTGGTCGGCGCCGACTCCGAGGCTGAGCTCGGTGACCAGCTCCTGGGCCTGCTCCGCCGACTCGGCCGTGTGGGTGGCGCCGAGCTTGAGTGCGGTCTCCCGCTTGAGGGCGACCGGGTCCACGGCGATGACGTAGCGCGCCCCGGCGTGGGCCGCGCCCTGGACCGCGTTGATGCCCACGCCGCCGACCCCGTAGACCACGGTGATGTCGCCCGGGCGGACCTCGCCGGCCTTGACCGCTGTCCCGAATCCGGTCGGAACACCGCAGCCAACCAGGGCAGCGGCCTCAAACGAGATGTCGTCGTCGATCTTGACGGTGGACGCCTCGGAGAAGACCGCATATTGCGAGAACGTGCCGAGCAGGCACATCTGCCCGAACCCCAGGTCGCCCTCGTGGTAGCGGAACGTCCCGTCTGGCAGGCAGTTGTCGACCAGGAAGCGGCCGAGGTCGCACAGGTTGGTCAGGCCGCGCGCGCAGAACCGGCACTTGCCGCACACCGGCAGGAAGGAGCCGACGACGTGGTCACCGGGCGCCAGCCGCCCGACGCCGGGGCCGACCCGCTCCACGACGCCGGCACCCTCGTGCCCGCCCACGATCGGGTAGCGGACAGGGATGTCGCCGGTGCGCAGGTGATCATCGGAGTGGCACAGGCCGGACGCCTCCAGCCGGACGAGGACCTCACCGGCCTTCGGCTCGTCAAGGTCGAGCTCGACGATCTCGAAGTCCTTGCCTATGTCCCGGAGCACCGCTGCTCGCGTTTTCATGGCCATCCTCCTGGTGGTAAACGCAGTCCGGTGGCCATCATCCGCCGATACGTGACATAGGTCACTGGGGATGGCAACAACTAGGCCATCCCCTATCTGTGGCAAGCGACGGTAAAGCCTGGCTATGGGGTACCTGTGCCGAATCTGTGTCATTACCGTTAGGCGTCCCACTAGTGTCTTTGATACTACGGCTTGGTATGGTCGCCCAGTGATGATCTTCCACAGTGCCTCCCGCAAGCTCGCGCTGGCTGGCCTGCTTTCCGCCGCGGTGGTGGTCGCCGGGTGCAGTTCATCCAGCAGCTCAAGCGCGCCCGTCGCGAGCGCCTCATCGAGCCCGTCAGCGACGAGCTCGGCGACGGGGACCGCGAACGTCGCCTATGCCTCGTCACTGCAGTACCTCAACGAGAAGGTCGTGAGTCCCGCCTTCACCGCCGCGACCGGCAACGCCTTCTCCGGCACCGGGAACGCCTCCGGCACCCTTGAGGCGGACATCGCCGCCGGCGAGATCAGCCCCAGCGTGTTCGAGTCGGTGGGCGGCGACAACATCACGCCCCTGGAGCCCAAGTTCACCAAGTGGTACATCCCCTATGCTGGGACCTCGATGGTGATCGCCTATAACCCGAAGAGCAAGTACGCGAGCCAGTTCA
>Ga0335072_10003020_pt1 | contig 25594 bp, 26 predicted proteins | sample Lox_Sample_21_FD_206725 | JGI IMG/M metagenome (GOLD analysis project Ga0335072, IMG submission 206725) | Soil microbial communities from Loxahatchee National Wildlife Refuge, Florida, United States - Lox_Sample_2.1 | ecosystem: Environmental > Terrestrial > Soil > Wetlands | place: USA...
CGTACCGGCGCGACCACCGGCCTGATAAGCCACCACAACCTGGTGGATCAGGGCTTGCTTCAACTCACCGCCGAACACTTCGTCCGACACGCTGAGCGGCTTGGCGCCAATAACATTCAGTTCCATGCCGTCTCTCCTCAACCCTTGGTGGTCGGACGGATGATGACGTCGCCACCGGTAGCACCCGGTACCGCGCCTTTCACCGCAATCAGGTGACGCTCGCCGTCGACCTTGACCACTTCCAAGCCCTGCACGGTGCGATTGACCGCACCCATGTGGCCCGACATTTTCTTGCCCGGAAACACGCGACCCGGCGTCTGACGCTGACCGATAGAACCCGGCGAGCGATGAGACAGCGAGTTACCGTGGGTAGCATCACCCATGGTGAAGCCATGACGCTTGATCGTGCCCTGGAAGCCCTTACCCTTGCTGACGCCCGCCACGTCGACGACCTGGCCGACCTGAAACACTTCGTCAGCCTTGATTTCGGCGCCGACGGCATATTTGCCGGCATCGGCCGCATTCAGGCGGAACTCCCACAGACCACGGCCCGGCTCAACCTTCGCCTTGGCGTAGTGACCCTTTTCCGGGTTGGTCAGCAGACTGGCGCGCTTGGCGCCCGCGGTGACCTGCACCGCGCTGTAACCATCATTATCTTCCGTCTTCACCTGGGTTACCCGATTCGGGGTCGCTTCAATCAGCGTCACCGGAATCGAGCGCCCGTCTTCGGTGAAGAGTCGGCTCATGCCGCATTTGCGGCCAACCAGTCCGATACTCATATTCGTATCCTGTCTATCGCTCAACCAAGCTTGATCTGAACGTCAACGCCAGCGGCGAGATCGAGCTTCATGAGCGCGTCCACGGTCTTGTCGTTGGGATCGACGATGTCCAGCACGCGCTTATGGGTGCGGGTTTCGTACTGATCGCGAGCATCTTTGTCGACGTGCGGAGACACCAGAATGGTGTAGCGCTCGATCTTGGTCGGAAGCGGAATCGGACCGAGAACCGTAGCGCCAGTGCGCTTAGCCGTCTCGACGATTTCGCTGGCCGAACGATCGATCAGACGATGATCGAACGCCTTGAGTCGAATGCGAATCTTTTGGTTCGCCATAACCGTGTCCTGTTATCTAAAGAACAAATCGTGAATCGAAGTAGCTTCTCGCCACTTCGCACAACCCCAGTACCAATGCAGGCATCGCAGCCCCTCTCAAGCATTTTGCCGCCCGAGAGACTTCAAAACGCCGGGCAGGCCGTTTTGCGGCCTGCCCAGACAGATAGCATATGCGGAAACCTTTTTACGTCAGGGACTCGCCCCACGTTCGGTGCCCGCAACATCCGTGTTAGCGAACTCGAAGCACTTCCTGTACCTCATTTCGCGGTATGTCACCGGCAGATCCGATGACGACAACTTGGCGACTATAGCCTATTTACGGCCATGTGACAAGCCTTGAAGAAATCGCCTGCACAACAGACGATTTCTTCTTTGTTTGTTACTTGGTGATCTTGGCGACGACGCCGGCGCCCACCGTGCGGCCGCCTTCGCGGATCGCAAAGCGCAGGCCTTCGGTCATCGCGATCGGCGAGATCAGCACGACCTTCATTTTGATGTTGTCGCCCGGCATCACCATTTCCACGCCTTCCGGCAGCTCGATCGCACCGGTCACGTCCGTCGTACGGAAGTAGAACTGCGGACGGTAGCCCTTGAAGAACGGCGTATGACGGCCACCCTCTTCCTTCGACAGCACGTACACCTCGGCTTCGAAATCCGTGTGCGGCGTGATCGAACCGGGCTTGGCCAGCACCTGGCCGCGCTCCACGTCTTCACGCTTCGTGCCGCGCAGCAGCAGACCCACGTTGTCGCCCGCCTGCCCCTGGTCCAGCAGCTTGCGGAACATTTCAACGCCCGTCACCGTGGTCTTCGTCGTCGGGCGCAGGCCCACGATTTCCACTTCGTCGCCAACCTTGATGATGCCCGTCTCCACACGACCGGTCACCACCGTGCCGCGGCCGGAGATCGAGAACACGTCTTCCACCGGCATCAGGAACGCCTTGTCCAGCACGCGCACCGGCTCGGGGATGTAGCTGTCCAGCGCGTCCACCAGCGCAATGATCGCCGGCACGCCAATCTCCGACTGGTCGCCTTCCAGCGCCAGCTTGGCCGAGCCCTTGATGATCGGCGTGTCGTCGCCCGGGAAGTCGTACTTGGAGAGCAGTTCACGCACCTCCATCTCCACCAGCTCCAGCAGCTCGGCGTCGTCCACCATGTCGGCCTTGTTCAGGAACACCACGATGTACGGCACGCCCACCTGGCGGCTCAGCAGAATGTGCTCGCGCGTCTGCGGCATCGGGCCGTCGGCCGCCGAGCACACCAGGATCGCGCCATCCATCTGCGCCGCACCCGTGATCATGTTCTTCACGTAGTCGGCGTGGCCCGGGCAGTCCACGTGCGCGTAGTGCCGGTTCGGCGATTCGTATTCCACGTGCGCCGTCGAGATCGTGATACCGCGCGCCTTCTCTTCCGGTGCCGCGTCAATCTGGTCGTAGCCCTTGAACTCACCGCCAAAACGATCCGCACCAACCTTCGTCAGCGCCGCCGTCAGCGTCGTCTTGCCGTGGTCCACGTGACCGATCGTGCCCACGTTCACGTGCGGCTTGGTGCGTTCGAATTTACCCTTTGCCATGAGCGCTACATCCCAATGGAGTCTGAGTGATAAGGAAATCTAACCGGGCTATCAGGCGATACCGCTTGCAGCCAGCAATGCGTGGTGCTCATGACTGGAATCGAACCAGCGACCTCTTCCTTACCAAGGAAGTGCTCTACCGACTGAGCTACATGAGCACAAAAAACTCAAGTGACGAGATCAATGGAGCGGGAGACGGGAATCGAACCCGCACCATCAGCTTGGAAGGCTGAGGTTCTACCATTGAACTACTCCCGCCCTGTGCGGAACTCGTCTGTCGAACCGCATCAGCACAGACAAGCGCTTTTGCGATCTACTTTCCAGTCCCGTTGCGGTTACCCACAAATCGACTGGTGGAGGGAGGTGGATTCGAACCACCGAAGGCGTAAGCCAGCAGATTTACAGTCTGCCCCCGTTGGCCGCTTGGGTATCCCTCCAACAAAGAACGGCTATTGTGTGGATCGGGGCCTGATGTGTCAACACCTTGGCGAGCGAAACAGCCGGTTTTACGCACCTTCCCGCGCGAACTCAAATCGTGTTTCAGTCGTTTCCTGCACCGCGCGTATCCACCAACTGCGCCATGTTCTTGGAAATCTCCAGCAAATGCCGCGCCTGCTCCTGCAAACGGCGTTCATTGTCGTCGCGTGGTGTCCACTGCGGCACCGGGGTAGGTTTGCCTTCTGGCTTGTCCAATGCCACGAATACCATCACGCAACTGGTAGCCAGGCGCTCATCGCCGCTGCGCAGATCGCGGGCCAGCACATCCACCGCCATCTGCATGCTGGACGTGCCGGTGTAGATCAACTTGGCCCGTACGCTGACCAGGTCGCCAATCAAGATCGGCTTGACGAACTGGATGCCGCTGACCGCCGCCGTCACGCAATACGCCCCGCTCCAGCCCACGGCGCAGGCGTAGCCTGCCTGGTCGATCCATTTCATCACCATGCCGCCATGCACCTTGCCGCCGAAGTTGACGTCGGTGGGCTGGGCGAGGAAACGGAAGGTCACTTCGTGTTGCTGGCCTGACATGCAGTCTCCGGCGGGTACGTCAAACGTGAAGGCGGCATTATGCCCGCTTGGCCACCTTCGCCGGCAGTCGCAGGGTCATCGGCGTACTGAGGACGCCGTTGGGCGAAGGCCGTTCCGGGCCATCCGCGCGAAAGCCCAGGCGAAGATAAACGGGCACCGCGCAACGCGTGGCGTTGAGGGTGAAGCGGCGGGTATCCGCGCGGCGAATGGCATCCCGGCAAGCGTGTTGCCAAAGACGGCGGGCGACGCCTCGCCCCTGATAGCGCGTGCCCACGAAAAAATGCACGAGATGACGGTCATCGCGCATGCTCGCGATCCCCACCAGCACCTCACCCAGAAAAGCCAGATGAAACCGCTGGCCTTCCATGATCTTCTGCCGGATTGCCCTGGCCGTGAGACGCATGAGCAATGCCTGCCCTGCTTTGCGCGGCTGATCCGGCAGTATCCATTGCCGCACTACGCGGCGACTCAGGGCGCCGATGGCTCGCGCGTCATCGGATTGCGCGAGCCGTATGAGCAAGCGACCGGGAGATCCTGCGGACATGGCTCAATTCTACCGAGCCGCGCGGACGGGCAGAACGAAGCCGCATGATTTCGCCCTTATTGCATGAATGACGAACCAGCTCAGACGTTGAACAAGAAGTGCAACACATCGCCATCCTTGACGATGTACTCCTTGCCTTCCTTGCGCAGCCTGCCGGCCGCGGCGGCGCCGGCTTCGCCCTTGTACTGGATGAAGTCGTCGTAGGACACCGTTTCGACGCGGATGAAACCGCGCTCGAAATCGGTGTGGATCACGCCCGCCGCCTGCGGTGCGGTGGCACCGCGCTTGACAGTCCACGCGCGCACTTCTTTGACGCCGGCGGTGAAGTAAGTCTGCAGGTTGAGCAGCTTGTAGCCGGCGCGAATGACACGATTGAGGCCAGGTTCTTCCAGGCCGAGGTCCTTGAGGAATTCATCGCGATCGGCGTCGTCGAGCTGGGCCAGCTCTTCTTCGATGGCGGCGCAAACCGGCACTACTTCGGCGCCCTCGCCCGCCGCACGCTGCCGCACGGCATCGAGGTGCGGATTGTTTTCGAAACCATCCTCGCGCACGTTGGCGATATACATCAGCGGCTTCAGGGTGAGCAGGAACAAATCGCGCACCAGCGCCTTTTCCTCCTCATCCAGGCCGATGCTGCGCGCCGACTTGCCTTCGTTGAGCGCGGCCGCGAGTTTTTGCAATACCGGCCTCTTGGCAAGCGCCTCCTTGTCGTTGGCCTTGGCGGCGCGCTCGGCGCGATTGAGCGCCTTTTCGACCGAATCCAGATCCGCCAGCGCCAGCTCGGTATCGATGGTTTCGATGTCCGCGATGGGGTCGACCTTGCCGGCCACGTGCACGATGTCCGTATGCTCGAAACAGCGCACTACATGTGCAATCGCGTCGACCTCGCGAATATGTGACAGGAACTTGTTCCCCAGGCCCTCACCCTTCGAAGCACCCGCCACTAGGCCCGCGATATCGACGAACTCCACTGCCGTGGGCACCACTTTCTGCGGCTTGACGATACCGGCCAGTTCGTTGAGGCGCAGATCAGGCACCGGCACCACGCCCACGTTCGGCTCGATCGTGCAGAACGGGAAGTTGGCTGCGGCAATGCCCGCCTTGGTCAGCGCGTTGAACAAGGTGGATTTGCCGACGTTAGGCAAGCCGACGATGCCGCATTTGATGCCCATGGTTTCTTGATCCGGGAATTAGGAAGTGAAAAACGAAATAGTAAACGGCGACGGGCCGTTCAAGGCTTCGCAGGCGTGTGCAGCTGCTGCATGGCCTTGTCGAACTGCCCCTCAACCGCCAGCGGCAGCACATTCAGTGCACGGGCGACGCCGTCGAGCATGGCGTCCTCGTCCTTGGCCGAAGGCCGACCCAGCACCCATGGCGTGACCTGATCCTTGTGCCCGGGATGACCGATGCCCAGACGCAGTCGATGGAACTTGCCATGCCCCAGATGGGCCATGATGTCACGCAAGCCATTCTGGCCGCCGTGGCCGCCATCAAACTTGAGGCGCACGGTGCCGGCGGGCAGATCCAGGTCGTCGTGCGCGACCAGGCATGCTTCCGGCTCGATCTTGTAGTAGCGCAACGCGGCGGCCACGGCGAGGCCGCTCTTGTTCATGAATGTGGCCGGCTTCAACACCCACACCGGTTCGCCGCCGATACGCAGCTTGCAGGTTTCGCCATGCAGCTTGCCGTCGAAACCGAAACGCTCGTTCTGGCCCGATGCCAGGGCGTCAACAAACCAGAACCCGGCGTTGTGCCGGGTTCTGAGGTATTCGGTACCGGGATTGCCCAGTCCGACGATGAGTCGTAGGCCTGCCATGGATCAGTGGGAATTGGCCGCAGGATTGGCCCCTCACCCGAGCCCTCTCCCCGGAGGGAGAGGGGGCGGAAGCCTGAAGCGGATTACTTCTTGGTTTCCTTGGGAGCCTCGGCGGCGGCCTGGCCTTCGGCACCTTCGGCAGCCGGTGCTTCGTCGACTTCCTCCTGCACGGTCACGGCGGTGACCACGGCCACGTCGTGATCGACGCCCAGGTGCAGCTCCGGAATCTCCACGTTCGTCGGCAGTTTGAGCTGCGACAAGTGGATGATGTCGCCGGGCTTCAGGTCGGCCAGGTCGAGTTCGATGAACTCCGGCAGATCCTTCGGCAAGCAGGAAATGGCCACTTCGTTGAGGTTGTGCGAGATAACCACGCCAGCGGTCTTGCCAGCCGGGGACTTTTCCTGGTTCAGGAAGTGCAGCGGCACGTTGACACGGATCGCCTCGTTCTCATTGATACGCTGGAAGTCCATGTGCAGCATCTGCTGCTTGAACGGATGCTTTTGCCAGTCGCGCACCAGCACCTTCTGCACCTTGCCATCGATGTTCAGATCCAGCACCGAGGAGAAGAACCACTCGTGCCTGGCGGCAAGCAGGATGGTGTTGTGTTCGATCTGGATGCTCTGTGCGGGCTGATTCGCACCGTAAACCACTGCGGGCACGAAGGACGCGCGACGCAGGCGGCGGCTCGCACCTTTCCCCTCGTCGTTGCGGGCCTGTGCCGCGATTTCATGAGTCTTGGCCATATGGGTATTGCCTTGGAGTTGAAAGCCGCCTCACGGCGACCGGACTGACTCCCCCGCGACCAGGAGAGCCGGAATACCCGCGGATGCGGGTGGAAAAGCGTGCAAGTATACAGAAAAAGCGCGGTAGCCGCCCATTTGGCCGGCTACCAGCACGAAACAGCGGGGATCTGCGGCCTTTCCGACGAAAGCCGCCAGCGCCGGCTCTCACCGGCGCCACGCAGATGGCTTAATCGATGTACAGCGAGCTGACCGACTCGCCGAACGCGATACGGCGAATGGTCTCAGCCAGCAGCTCCGCCACTGAAAGTTGGCGGATCTTGGCGCAATTCTTGGCATCGTCGCGCAACGGCAAGGTATTGGTGACTACCAGCTGGTCGAGCTGGGAGCCCTCCAGATTGCGGATCGCCGCGCCGGACAGCACCGGGTGCACGCAGTAAGCCACCACTTTGCGAGCCCCGCGTTCCTTCAGGGCGGCAGCGGCAGCGCATAGGGTGCCGGCAGTGTCGACGATATCGTCCACCATCACGCAGGTCTTGCCTTCCACGTCGCCGATGATGTTCATCACCGTGGCCACGTTGGCCTTGGGACGGCGCTTGTCGATGATGGCCAGATCCGCGTCGTCCAGGCGCTTGGCGATGGCGCGTGCACGCACCACGCCGCCCACGTCCGGGCTGACCACGATCAGGTCGTCCATGCTGTAGCTGCGCCAGATGTCCGCCAGCAGGATCGGCGAGGCATAGACGTTATCCACCGGCACATCGAAGAAGCCCTGGATCTGGTCCGCATGCAGGTCGACCGTAAGCACGCGATCCACGCCGGCGGTGCCGATCAGGCGCGCGACCAGCTTGGCGGTGATCGGCACGCGCGCCGAGCGCGGACGGCGATCCTGGCGGGCGTAGCCAAAGTAAGGAATCACCGCCGTGACACTGGCCGCCGAGGCGCGCTTGAGCGCGTCGACCAGGGTCAGCAATTCGAACAGGTTCTCCGCACTCGGCGCACCGGTGGGCTGCAGCACGAACACTTCCTGGCGGCGGACGTTCTCTTCGATCTCGATCTGCACTTCGCCATCGCTGAACTTGCCGACCAGGGCCTTGCCCAGCGGGATTCCCAGACGATGGGCGATATCTTCGGCCAGGGCACGGTGCGCATTGCCGGTAAACAGCATCGGGCTGGACGTATCCACGGTTGTTTCCTCAGAACCAGGCCATTGAGTCAGCGTACGGTTGAAGGCGCAATCCCGGCTCCCTCCAACCGCTCCTCCGGTACACATCCGAATGGAGCTTGAAAAACATCGAGCACACAAGTGCCCGAGGTGAGGCAATCCATCCTTATGACTGCACAAACAGGGGGTCGAACGACCCCCCGGTGAAAAATGGCTGGGGCGGCAGGATTCGAACCTGCGCATGCGGGAATCAAAATCCCGTGCCTTAACCAGCTTGGCGACGCCCCAGTATGTGTTGGCATTTTGCCCCTGGCTCAGCCTAGCGACCGGGGAACAAAGAAAGAAAATTGTGGCCGGTGAACGCCATGCGTGTCAATTCAAATTGCTGACGCACGTGTGCGCTCAGGCCGCTAGCGTGCGCGACATGAACACGCGCAGTTCGTCCGGAAACCCGTTTTCGTGGTCGCGTTCGCGTGCATAGGCGTAGGCGGGGTCGTTCTTGTCCGCCACCACAAAGCCATGCCTGGCGTAGAACGGCGCATTCCACGGCACGTCGGGCAGCGTGCCCAGGTCGATCCGGCGATAGCCTTTTTCCTGCGCCCACGCGCATGCATGCTCAAGCAGCGCCGAGCCGATACCGCGTCGATGGAATGCGGGCAGCACGTCGATCTCGGCGACGCCGACGACATCGCCATGCAGCGCCACGTCGAGCCAGACGAAACCCACCACGTCGCCGCTCGCTTCGTCTACCGCCACCCAGACGAAGCCACGTCGGATTTCTTCGGCCAGCAAATCTTTCGGAATGGACAGGCGGGCATAGAACCGCCAGGCCGGATGATCGCGGAACAACTGCACCGCCTCGCGCTCGATCTCGCAGATGACGTCAATATGCGCGGCGGTGGCGCGTTGAACATGAAATGACACCGGTGCACTCCCTGAATCTGCCTGTTGCGAAGCGTTCACTGCAAACTCCACGATTCGACCGCCAACCTCACCTTGTACGGCGCTTTTTCCGCAAACACCTTCGACGGCAACGGCGGCTGCCGGGTCGTGTCCCAGGCGGGATAGCTCACGGTCCAGCCATCCTGCACCAGTACCGAGGGCAGGCGATCATTGCCGAAACTCAGGTCAGCCTGAGCACCTTGCGCGCGCAAACCAAGCACCCAGGCACGCAGTTCGTCGAGCGGAACCTCCCAATGCAACGCTCGGCGCATCAGGCTCTCGGCATCCGGCCCGTATTGCGGGCCACCTTCGGCGCCATCCAGTTCCGCCCCGTCCGGGCCGCCGGTCAGTCGGTAGCTCTTGCCGGAAATAGGCAAGCGGAAAACGAACTCGTAGTGATTGCCGTCTTGCGTCCAGGTAAATGGGCCGCTGACGCCATCCTGAGCGTTGTAAATGCCCAGCTTGCCCTGAAGCACCCAATGATCGGCATTCGCCAAGGCCTTCTCGCGCGCCTCCTGCTGTGCGATGGCCGCCGCATCGCCCTTGTTGCGCACCAACGACGGCGTGGTTGCGCACGCCGCCAGCAGCAGCGGCGCGAGCGCTGCAAAAACACGAAGGGAAAATTTCATGGCTCCAGCCGCTTCAAGGTTTGTTGCAGGGTGACGTTATGCGGGTCCATCTGGCGCACCTGATCAAACACTCGCTGCGCCTGGTCGTGATGGCCCTGTTTCCACAACACCTCGCCGAGATGGACACCGACGTCGGCATCCTTGCCGGTCTGCCACGCGCTGCGCAGCACGCTTACGGCTTGATCCAGATGACCGAGCCGGTACTGCAGCCAACCCCACGAATCGGCAATCGACGGGTCATTCGGTTTGGCCGCGCGTGCCGCGGCGATCAGCTGCTCCGCTTCCGATAGATCACGATCCGCGTCGGCAAGCGTGAAGCCCAGCGCATTGCTGGCGTCGATGTCGCCAGGCTTTAGTTCCAGCAGCCTACGGAAGTCCGCCACGGCAGGGTCGATCTTGCCGATCTCCGCATACGCCAGACCGCGTCCGTACAACAGGTCAGGATCATCCGGCGCCACCTGCAACGCGTGGGTGAAGGAATCGATCGCTTCGCTGTAACGCTTTTCGCGCAGGTAAAGATCGGCATCCACTTCATACGCGCGACGCAACTGCGCAGGCTGGTCGAGGTAATCGGTCTGCATTTCGGCCAGTTGCTGATGCGCTTCGGCGCTTCGCCCCAGATCCTGCAGCAGGATGGCACTGCGCAAATCCGCATCAAAGGCATGCTCGTCATCATCCGGCACTTGGTCGTACCACTTCAGCGCTTCTTCCTTGCGCCCGAGCACTTCGGCGAGCTGGCCGAGCAGGTAGGCGCTGGCGTTGCGTACGTCGTCGGGCGCTTGTGACAGCTGCGTATAGACCTGCCCCAGTGCCTTGTTGTCCTTGGCGTTGGCGGCCAGGGCGGCACGCAACGCATAGGTCTGCGCGTTCTGCGGGCCTTTTTCGAGCAGGTGCGTAGCCTGGGCGTACTGGCCGCTCTGTCCAAGCAGAGATGCATAAGTAAGCCGCAGGCCGATATTGTTCGGATCCTTCACCTGCGCCTGGCGCAGCAGGTTGAGACCGCCGCTGCGATCGCCATTGTTAAGCTTCAGCTGCGCGGCCCACGCGTACGTCTCGGCGGTACCGAAGCGCTTCAGCGCGCCGTCGGCGATCTGCTGCGCGTACGCATGGCGGTTCAATTGTTCGCCCAGTTCACTCATCGCCAGCCAGGCCTTGGGATCGGCCGGCAGACGGTCGGGCGTGGCCAGGGACTCGAGCAGGGTCCCGGCCAGCGCGGGATCACGGCTACCGATCAGCACACGGCCGAACATGCGCCAGGCATCCTTGTCGCCGCTGGCGATCAGCAACGCCAGCTGGCGGCGCGCTTCCTCCGTCTGCCCCTGCTCCACCGCCAGCTGAGCCCGCGCCTGCGCCAGCTGCGCGGGCGTCGCGCCCAGCTTCTGCCAGCGATCGATGGCGCGTTGCGCTGCATCCGGGTCGTGGATGGCGATACCCAAGGCGGCAGCTTTGCTGGCTACCTCGGGATCGCTGGAAATCATCATCGCCTTGTCATAAGCCTGCGAGGCGGCCTTGAGATCGGCGCTCGACAACGCCAATTCACCAGCCAGCAGCTGCGCCAGCAAGTCGTGATCCATATCCGGCGTCGCCACCACCATCCGCGCCAGCGGCTGCGCAAACGCGTTCGAAGGGGCGCCCGACCGCTGAGGTACTGCCGCACATCCGGCCAGCCCAAGCACGACCAATCCTCCAGCTACAATCCGCCGCACTTGCTTGAACTCGACCGTTCCGCTCAGCACACTATTCCTCCAACCCTATCTATCCGGTCCGGCCGTTGCCGGGCATACACTAGTCTACGCTGGCCAACGCCCGTCGCCCCCAACTCGCATCACGTCATGAAGCTGATCGCCCTCGGGCTCAACCACCTCACCGCGCCGGTCAGCCTGCGCGAACAGGTGGCGTTTGACGAGGATGCGACCAGCGCCGCCTTGCGCGAACTTGCACGCGAGCCCGGCGTCGACGAAGCGCTGATCCTGTCCACCTGCAACCGTACCGAACTTTACGTCAGCGTCGCCGCAGGCGCAGAAAGCGTTCCGCAAGAGTGGCTTGGCCGCCATCACCGTCTGACTCCCGGCAAGCTTGACGAGTTCCTGTATCGCCATGATGACGAAGCGGCCGTGAGACATATGTTTCGAGTCGCCACCGGGCTGGATTCCATGGTGCTGGGCGAGCCGCAAATTCTTGGTCAGGTCAAGGATGCCTATCAGCAGGCGCGCGACGCCCGCGCGCTGAAGACTCCGATGGATCGCCTGCTGCAGCACACGTTCGCCGTAGCCAAGCGCGTACGCACCGATACACGCATCGGTGCACACACCGTGTCGGTGGCCTTCACGGCGGTGCGGCTGGCCGAACGTGTTTTTACGGATCTGCACCAGGCTTGCGTACTGTTGATCGGCGCAGGCGACACCATCGAGTTGGCCGTACGCCATCTGGCCGAAAAACAAGTCCGCCGCTTGATCGTGGCCAACCGTACGCTGGAGAACGCGCAGGAACTGGCCAGCCGCCACGGCGGTTACGCCATCGCTTTGCACGATCTGCCGCAACATCTGGCCGAAGCAGACATCGTGATCGCTTCCACCGCCGCACGACAGCCCGTGCTGACGCGCGCCATGGTTGAAAAGGCCATCGCCACACGCCGCCGCAAACCGATGTTCATGGTCGACATTGCCGTACCGCGCGATATCGAACCCGCGGTCGGTGAGCTGACGGACGTCTATCTTTACGGCATTGACGACCTGCGCCAGGTCATCGATGACAACCGCCGCTCGCGCGAAACCGCCGCTCGCGAAGCCGATGCGATCATCGATCTGCAAGTCGAACGCTACATGGCTTGGCGCCGTGCGCTGACCGTGCGCAATCCTGCCGTGGACCTGCGTGCGCATGCCGAAATCTATCGCGACCAGGTGCTGGAAAAAGCGCGCACGATGCTCGCGCGCGGCAAATCACCGGATGAAGCCTTGGCGTTCCTCGCCAACACCTTGACCAACAAATTGCTGCACCATCCCAGCGCGCGGCTGCGCGAAGCCACCCTGAGCGGCGACCACGATCTGCTGCATGCCGCCGGCCGGCTGTACGGCCTGGGCGAAGACGAAAAAGCAGACACGAGCGACGAGTAGCGAGAGCGGCTGGCTGCCGCGCTACGCAAGTTTTCGCACATTCCGCTCACCCTTCACGACGTCGCTTCGCTTAAACGCGTCATTCCCGCCAAACGGGAGTCCACCCTCGTTTTTCGCCAGGCGCAACGTGGACTTTCGCGTGCGCGGGCATGACGCCAAGGAAAACCATGACACCTTCCATTCGCAGCAAACTCGAAGCCACCGTCGAACGCCACGAGGAGCTAGCCCTGCTGCTCGGCCAGCCCGACGTGCTGGCCGACAACACGCGCTTTCGCGAACTGTCGCGCGAGTACGCGCAACTGCAGCCGGTCGCCGACGCCATGCGCGAACTGGCGAACACCGAGCGCGAACTCGCCGACGCGCGCGCCATGCTGGACGATCCCGAACTGCGCGACATGGCCGCTGAAGACATCGCGCGCCTGGAAGCGCGCCTCGTCCAGCTCGACGACGAACTGCAAAAGTTGCTGATCCCCAAGGATCCTCGCGACGAAGCCAACCTGTTCCTGGAAGTACGCGCGGGTACCGGCGGCGACGAAGCGGCCATCTTTGCCGGCGACCTGTTCCGCATGTACACCCGCTACGCCGAACGCCAGCGTTGGCAGGTGGACGTGCTCAGCGAAAATCCCGGTGAGCACGGTGGCTACAAGGAAATCATCGCGCGCATCGAAGGCAAGGGCGCCTATTCCCGGCTCAAGTTCGAATCAGGCGTGCACTGCGTCAAGCGTGTGCCGCTGACCGAATCGCAGGGCCGCGTGCACACCTCCACCGCTACCGTGGCCGTGCTGCCGGAACTGGATGAAATCGAAGACATCGCCATTGCGCCGGCCGACCTGAAGATCGACACCTTCCGTGCTTCCGGCGCGGGCGGCCAGCACGTCAACAAGACCGATTCGGCCATCCGCATCACCCACCTGCCCAGCGGCATCGTGGTGGAATGCCAGGACGAACGCAGCCAGCACAAAAACCGCGCGCGCGCGATGAGCCTGCTCAAGGCGCGCCTGCTCGACGAGGCGCAATCCAAGCAGACCGCCGAACAGGCACAGTCGCGGCGGTTGCAGGTCGGCACCGGCGATCGCAGCCAGCGCATCCGCACCTACCGCTACAAGGACAACCTGATCACCGACCACCGCATCGGACTGGACCTGCACAACCTGCCCGATGTGATGCAGGGCCACCTGGACGAGCTATTCGGCGCGCTGACCCGGGAGCATCAGGCCGACGAGCTGAAATCGCTCGCCGGACCGGCGGCATAACCCGGCACGTCAATCGATTTCCGGGAGCTTGGTTGGGTTACCCTGCGCTAACCCAATCTAGAATGGGTCAACAGGGGCCCTGTCGTACCAGCTCATCATGCCGGCGCTGATGGCAGCCTTCTTTACATCCTGCTTCACTGCTGCCAGCCAATGACCGACGCCCCGCTCTCCGATATCGCCTTGACCTTGCAGAAACTCGAGGAGTTGCTGCGGCGCGATGCCAACGAGGATGCGGCACACTTCGCGGCCATGGCGCGGCGGCACTTTCCGGTATCGGCCGAGCTGATTCGTTTGCATGGCGTCGCCCTGCTGCGCCTTGGCCGCCGCCGCGAGGCGCAGACGGCGCTGAATCGCGCGGCGGAACTCGCGCCGAACGATGTCGAATTGCAGTGCAACCTCGCCAGCCTCGCCATGGCCGACGGCCGTGTCGGCGCCGCCATCGAGCGCTTGCAGAAGGCGCTGGCGAAAACACCGGGGCATCCGGCCTTGCTGCAGACGCTGGGCACGGCGTACATGTCTACCGGCCAGCACGGCCAGGCGCGCGATGCGTTTGCGCAGGCCGTACAGCGCACGCCGCAGCATCCTGCCTTGCGTCTCAATCTTGCCGCGGCGGAAATGGAACTGGGGCGTTTTGCCGACGCCGAAGCGTTGACGCGCCAGGTGCTGCAGCAAGCGCCACAGGCGGAGGTTGCACACGCCATGCTCGGCCACTTGCTACACCTGCAACGCCGGCCCAAAGAAGGCGCCGCTTCGCTGCTGCAGGCCGGCAAGCTGGCGCCAACCCATGTGCAGCATGTGTTCCAGGCCGCCCTGATGCTGGACGAAGCCGGCGATCTCAGCGCCGCGCACGATGCTTTCACCGAAGCGCTGGCACGCGCGCCCGATTCGGTCCCGATCATGGGGCAATTGCTGTTCGTGCGCCGGCGCCTGTGCCGCTGGCAGGACATCGATGCGCTCAGTGAGCGCGTGATCCATGCCGTCTCCGAAGACAGGCCGGGCATCCACCCCTTCGCTTTTCTTTGCGAGGATGTCGATGCAGCGTTGCAGTTGCGCTGCGCGAAAACCTATGCAGCGGCGATCGAAAATCAGGCATCCGCGTTCCGCCAGCAATTGAATCTGCGCCACGCGCTGCCGATGCCGGACACGCCGATCCGCGTCGGCATGCTGATGGAAGGCCCCAACGAATCCGCTTTCAGCCAGCACCTTGTTGCCATCCTGGAAGCCTTGTCCGATAGCGATCTGGACATCCATCTGTTTGCCACCACGCCGGACGACGGCAGTACCGTACGCCGCCGTCTTTCCACCGTCGCGACGCTGCACGACGTTTCGGCATTGAACCGGGTCCAGGTCGCCCAACGCATTCACGGCACCGCGATTGAAGTGCTGTTCGACCTCAACGGTTATCGCAGCCGCGGCAACGCCGAGCTGATGGCCTTGTGTCCGGCACCCATCCAGGCGGCTTGGCTGGGCTACCCAGGCAGCTCCGGCGCGCCATGGGTGGATTACCTGCTTACCGACGCGATCACACTACCACGTGAACTGCGCGAACACGTCAGCGAAAAGGTGGTCCGCCTTCCGCGCTGCCACCAACCGAACGATCCGAATCGCACCGCGGCCGAGGTTCCCACGCGAGCAGCATGCGGCCTGCCGGAAAACGGCATCGTGTTCGCCTGCTTCAATGAGACGCATACGATCAATCCGGCCGTGTTTGCGCGCTGCATGCTGATCTTGCAGCACGTGCCCGGCAGCGTACTGTGGCTGATGAGCGGACCGGCGAATACGGACGACCATCTGCGCAAGGCCGCGCTCGCGCTCGACGTGGACCCCGAGCGCCTCATCTTCATGCCGCAACTGTCTTACCCCGAATATCTGGCACGCTACACGCACGTGGATCTGTACCTGGATACGCTGCCCGTCAACGCACGCGCGGCGGCTTCAGATGCGCTGTGGGCCGGCTGCCCGGTGCTCACCCGCACCGGCGAAACCATGGCATCCCGCACGGTGACCAGCCTGCTGCATTACCTGGGGCTGCCCGAACTGATCATGGGCGACAACACCTCGTTCATCGGCATGGCCACCGCCCTGGGCAACGATCCGCAAGCGTTGGCGACCTTGCGTCGGCACATTACGCAGCAGCGCGGCGCACATGCGCTGTTCGACGTGCAAGGCTTCGCCGCAGATTTTCGCCGTGCCGTGCTGGCGATCAGCGCGCGGTATCGCATCGGCCGTCCGCCCAGCGACATCGATCTTTAGGATGCTCTGATTTAATCCACCGCAGGCCGCTGCGGCCTACGCTGAATAATCAGAGCATCCTTAGGCGGGCGGGCATAAGCCGCTAGAAAACAAAAAAGCCCTGCTGCACCTCGCCCTCGTGCGCGGTGCGAACGACTTCTACCACTTGCGCAGCCGGTGGCCCCTGCCACAGCCACTGTTCCAGTTCACGCAGGGCCTCATCGCCGCCATGGGCGATCACCTCGACCCGGCCATCGGTGAGATTGCGTGCGTGTCCATGCAAGCCCAGACGCCGTGCCTCGTTGCGCGTGCTGGCGCGGAAAAATACGCCCTGCACCTTGCCACTGACCACGAAACGCACGCTGCGCATACGCTTATTGCCCGATGACGGCGCTCAGCGAAGCCGGCGTTACCGGCCCCATGAAATGCTTGGCCACCTTGCCGTCCGGCCCGATCAGGTAGGTGGTCGGCAAGCCCAGCGGCTCGTCGAAGTCCTTCAACGGCTTGTCCATGGTGACCTGCGCCACCGGAAAGCTTACCGGGTGCTTGCCCAGGAAGGCGCGAATGTCAGCGGGATCGGTATCGTCGTAAGCGATGCCGATCGCGCGTACATTCGGGTGCGTCTTCACGTATTGCGAAATCTCCGGCAGTTCCTTGATGCACGGCACGCACCAGGTCGCCCAGAAGTTCACGATCACCCAGTGGCCCCGCTCGGCCGTCATGTCATACGGCTTGCCATCCAGCGTCGTCACCTTGAGTGAAGGCTGCGCCGGCATGGCGGCGTAAACGGGGGCAGCCAACAGGCATGCCGCCAGCAACAGGGACGATGCAAACCACTTCATGTTTCCGATTCCTGCGTGTGTGACACCGGCCGCGTCGGCGTCGGCGGAGTGCGGACAGGATAAACCTTGTCCAGGCGGGTACCCAGGGTGGTATCCAGCGTATGTGCCAGACGGGTGAGCAACGACAGCAGCTCCGGCGGCAAGTTGAGGCCGGATGCGGCGATCTGCTCGGCCGGATTCAAGGGCAAGCGATAGCCGCTGTGCTGGTAGATGTGCAGCAGGTCGGTGCTGTCCAGGCTGCGCACCAGCGACCAGCCGCCGGTTTCGCTGCGGTGGATCAGGCCTGCGCGAATCAGGTCGTCGAAGTACGTGGCGATCGCCTCGCTGCGCAGGCAAGGTTCTGCCTCGCGGATGGCCAGCTGATCCACGCAACGTCCGGCGCGCTGCGCATCCACCAGATGGCGCAATACCACCAGCAAGCCGAGGAACTCCGAACCTTCCGGCATCGCATCGCACGGCTTTTGATATTCGAATGCGGACAGCGAGGCCGACAGCGACGCGCACAGGATCACGATCACCCACGACAGGTAGATCCACAACAGCAGCAGTGGAATGATCGCCAGCGCACCGTATATTTCCTGATAGTTGTGCGCGCTCTGCACATAGTTCGTGAACACCCAGCGGGCGATTTCGAACAGCACCGCACCCAACGCGGCGCCGATCGCGGTGTGCCTTTTGCTGACGCGCCGATTCGGGATGGTGGTGTACATCAGCCACAGCGTGAGAAAGGTCACCAGCAAGGGCAGCGCCTTCAATAGCTCCTGCCCGATGCCCAGCTGTTCGCCGGCATCGCGCAGCATCGGTACAGCCGCCACATAGGAAGTCACCGCAATACCGCCGACCACCAGCACCGGCCCCAGCGTGAGCGCGGCCCAATACAGCAGCAGGCGCGGCCCCCAGGGGCGGTGATTGGGCACCTGCCAGATGCGATTGAGGCGATCTTCGATGCTGATCATCATCGACACCGCACTGAACAGCATCACCAGGATGCTGATGCCGGTGAGCTTGCGCGCATTGGACGCAAATTCGAGCAGGGTGCTCTGCACCGTCTCGCCCGCCGCCGGCACGAAGTTGTTGAAGACGAAATTGATCAGCGTATCGCGCTCTTCCTTGAACATCGGAAACGCCGCAAACATCGTCAGCACAGCCACCGTAAGCGGCACCAGCGAGACCAGCGTGGTATAGGAAAGCGCACCGGCCGTCTCGAAACATTTGTCGTCGAGAAAGCGCCGCCACAAGAAACGGCCCAAGCTCATGGTGCGGTCGCGGTCGATACGCAGGTTCATACGTCTATGTGGCCAACATCCCTGATCTGCCCCGTACACTACCCCATCCCGGACGAATGCCCCAAACGATGAGCGACATCCTGATCCTGTACTACAGCCGCACCGGCCATACCGCCCAGTTGGCGCGCCTGATCGCCCGCGGCGTGGAGGAAATCCCGGGAATGCGCGCCCGCCTGCGCCAGGTACCGCCGGTAGCTCCGGTGACCGAAGTGGCGCAGCCGCCGGAACCCGACGAAGGCGCGCCCTACGTCACGCGGCAGGATCTGCAGGAATGCGCCGGACTGGCGCTGGGCAGCCCGACTCGCTTCGGCAACATGGCCGCGCCCTTGAAGCATTTCCTGGATAGCACCGGCGCCGAATGGGCCAGCGGCGCGCTGGTCGGCAAGCCCGCCGCCGTCTTCACCGTCACCAGCACCATGCATGGCGGTCAGGAATCGACCTTGCTGAGCATGGCGCTGCCCTTGCTCCACCACGGCATGCTGCTATTGGGCATTCCGTATACGGAACCTGCGCTCAGCCACACATCGAGCGGCGGCACGCCGTACGGTGCCAGCCACGTGGCTGGCACCAAGGGCGAGAACGCCATCAGCGAGCATGAGCGCGAACTGGCGCGCGCGCTCGGCCGGCGGCTGGCGGATACCGCGCACAAGCTGGCGGCCGGCGCATGAGCATGACCCATCGCATCGGCATGGCCGCATGGATCGCGCTGATCCTGCTGCAATGCGCGTGGTATGCATGGCTGTTTCCGCCGCAGCGCGTGCCGATCTGGCTCGCGCTGGGGCTGTCGGTGATTCCCTTGCTGCTTCCATTCCTGGCGATCGGCAAGGCACCCCGCGCCTTGCTGTGGGCCGGCATGCTCAGCCTGTTCTACTTTTGCCACGGCGTCGCCGAAAGCTGGAGTTCAGCACAGGAACGTGTTCCCGCGCTGCTGGAGGTAGGATTCGCCCTGGTATTGATCACTGCGTTGGGTGCTGGCGTGAAAGCCAAGCGCGCCTGAGTCTTGTATCCAACTGACGTGTTTGCCGAGGTGAACGCCATGGGATTCCTGCAAGACGCCCCGCAGCTTGCCCATCCGTACCGCAGCGATCGCTTGCTGACCGCCCTGCTCGATCGCGTGCTACCGAAAGAACGACGCCCCGCGCTGGACGCCGATCTCGATGCGCTGGGCGACTACGCCCTGATGGCGTTTGAACGCAGCCGCCGCAGCACGCGCCGCAAACCGGTGCTCACGCAATGGGACGCCTGGGGCCACCGCGTCGATCGCATCGAACTGACACACGCCTGGCTTGAAGGTCCGGAACTGACCACCCGCCACGCCGTGCTTGCGTCAGGGCACGAAGCGCACGAATTCGCACGGCTGGAAGAATTCGCGCGCGCCTACGTCTATCACGTCGCCAGCGAGTTCTACACCTGCCCGCTGGCGATGACCGACGGCGCCGCCACCGCCTTGAAGGCCTCCGGCAACCAGGCGCTGATCGATCGCGCCTTACCGCATTTCCTGAGCCGCGACGCGAGCCAGTTCTGGCTGTCCGGACAATGGATGACGGAGAACACCGGCGGCTCTGACGTCAGCAACACCGAAACCGTGGCCAGGCAGGATGCCGAGGGCCAATGGCGCCTGTATGGCCGCAAGTGGTTCAGTTCTGCGGTGGTGGGCGAAGCGGCCTTGGCGCTCGCCCGGCCTGAAGGCGCCGACGGTGGCGCTGCCGCACTGGCGCTGTTCTATGTGGAAACGATGAACGGCCAGGAACGCAAGCCGGAACTGGTCATCGACCGCCTGAAGGACAAGCTCGGCACGCACGAGCTGCCGACCGCGGAAATCCATCTGCAGGGTTTGCCCGCCTGGCCGCTGGGCGAACTCGCGCATGGCGTGCGCCAGGTCGCGCCGATGCTCAACATCACGCGCACCTGGAACGCGATCGGGGCCGTCGCCAGCATGGCTCGTGCGATCGGCCTTGCGCGCGACTATGCACGGCGGCGCCAGGCGTTTGGACGTCCATTGCTGGAGCAGCCCTTGCATGCGCAAACGCTTGCCGACATGCAGGCCGAATTCGAAGGCGCCTTCGCGCTCGTGTTCGAAGTGGCGCAGTTGCTTGGGCGTGTCGAGCAAGGTGTCGCCTCGCCGCAGGAAACCGATTCGCTGCGCCTGCTCACGCCGCTGGCGAAACTGTGGACCGGCAAGATGGCGGTGAACCTTTGCTCGGAAGCGCTGGAATGTTTCGGCGGCGCCGGCTACATCGAAGACACTGGCCTGCCGTGCCTGCTGCGCGACGCCCAGGTGTACGCCATCTGGGAAGGCACCACCAATGTCCTGTCGCTCGATAGCCTGCGCGCCTTGGGCAGCCACAACAGCTTCGCCGCCCTGCGCAAGCTGATCGGTCAATGGTTGCGATCGGCGCACAATACGCAGGCTTCGTTCACCGTGAACGCGGCTCTGGAGGCTGCCGCGATGCACCTGGATGGCAAGCGGATCGATCGCTCGGCGCTGGAGGCCGGCGCACGCGGCGTGGCCATCACGCTGGCACGTTGCGCGGCAGCGGCACTGCTGGCGCGCCAGGATGCCTGGTCGTCCGCCCACGGCGACAAGCGCCCGGCGGCAGCACTGCGCCGATTCCTTGGCCATGGCCTGCTGCGGCTTTCCGACATCGACAAAGAAGACACCCGCCTGCTGCTGGAATGATCCCCTGCAGCGGCTAGAATGCGCAGCTACTCCTTTCGCGGCCCCTCGCTATGCAGCACCTGACCATCGTCACCACCGGCGGCACCATCGACAAGATCTACTTCGACGATAAGTCGGACTACAAGATCGGCGCACCGCAGATCGGCGACATCCTCAACCAGCTCGGCGTGGCGTTTCAGTTCGACGTGATTCCGATCCTGCGCAAGGACAGCCTGCACATCACCGCGGAAGATCGTGCGCTGATCCGCTCCACTATCGAAGCACAACCGGCCCGCCACGTACTGGTCACGCACGGTACCGACACCATGGTGGAAACCGCGCGGGAACTGGCATCGATCAAAGGCAAGGTGATCGTGCTTACCGGCGCGTTGAATCCGGCGCGCTTCCAGGGCTCGGACGCGGTGTTCAATATCGGCTGCGCAGTGGCCGCGGTGCAGACGCTGCCCGACGGCGTTTACATCGCCATGAACGGCCGCGTGTGGGACCCGGCCAAGGTGCGCAAGAATCGCGATGCGAACCGGTTCGAGGAAGTGCAAGGCTGAGCGCATCGCTTGCACGCTACCGATCGCCAGGACTTCATGACCAAGCATCAGACCTCTGTCGTCATCACGCCTGCGGTGAAAGACAGCGCCCTTTCCAAAGCGCAGCAAACCTTCAACCAGCTGATCAAGCAGATCGAACAGCGCCGCGCCAAGCTGCGCGATTGGGAAGCGGTGACGCCCGGCATCCAGGATAAAGTCGTCGACGAGCTGATCCCGCTGACGAAAAAGCTGGAGGCCATGCTCAGCCGTTTCGTGCATGCGCTGGACCGCGCCCACTCCGAGAAGGGCCTGACCAAGACCGAGCGCGCGCTGATCTCGGACATCATTGCCGAAATAGCGGGCGACCTGGCCGAAAAACTCGACGACGCAGCGCTCAAGGCCATCTACAACCGCCACGCCGACAGCGACCTGGACAGTGAAATGGCGACTGAGCGCGACATGATGAAGCAAGCCATGGAAGACGTCTTCGGTGTCGAAATGCCCGATGACGTCATCTCGTTGGAGGACATCTCCGAGCACTTCCGCGAAAAGATCGAACAACAGCAGAAGGAGTGGGAAGCCGCCAAGGAGCATCACCGGTCCAAGCGCAAGAAGACGCCAAAACAAGCCGCGGCCGAAGAAAAAGCCCGCGCTGCGCAAGAGCAAACCAACCTGTCACTGCGCGAGGTGTACCGCAAGCTGGCCAGCTCCCTGCACCCCGATCGCGAAACCGACACGGCTGAGCGCGAGCGCAAGACGGCATTGATGCAGCGCGTGAATCAAGCGTATGAAAAGAAGGACCTGTTGAAACTGCTGGAGCTGCAGCTGGAGCTGGAGCACATCGACCAGGCGGCGATCAACAATCTCGGCGAAAGCCGCCTGCGGCATTACAACAATATCCTGAAAGAACAGGTCGGCGAACTGGATCAGGAGTTGCTGCACGTCCAGGAAAGATTTTGCGACCAATTCAATCTGCCGCCCTTTTCGGTTCGTACGCCCAAGGAGGCCGCGCGCTCGCTTTCCGAGGAAATCGCCAAGCTCAAACGATTCCTGCGCCTGGTCGAAGCCGATACCTTGCTGTGCAACGACATCAAGAAAGTGAAGGCGAACGTGCGCCGCTGGCACCAGCAAATCATCCCGCCCGATTTCGAAGACATGCTGGCGGATATACGGTTCTGAGCCCGATAGATCTCTACGCTTTTCTTAGAGCATGCCAGTTTCGAGCTTCGCCGCATCCGACATCATCGAATGATTCCACGGCGGATCGAACACCAGGTCGACGTCCGCTTCCTTGATCGTCGGGATCAATTCCAGCTTGGTGCGCGCATCGTCGATCAGCACATCGCCCATGCCGCAGCCCGGCGCGGTGAGCGTCATTTTCACGTACACCTTGCGCTGCTCGGGTGCGTTGGTCTCCAGACTCACGTCGTAGACCAGCCCCAATTCCACCACGTTGATCGGAATCTCCGGATCGAACACGGTACGTAATTGCTGCCACACCAGCGCTTCCACGTCGGCGTCCGTCGCATCATCGGGGAGCTGTAGCGGCGGCGGCGGTTCCTTGCCCAGCGCATCGGCGTCGTTGCCGGCGATTCGGAACAGATTGCCTTCCACGTACACCGTGAAACTGCCGCCAAGCGCCTGCGTGATGTAGCCCACCTGGCCGGCCGGCAGCACCACATTTTCGCCCTGGGGCACCATCACTGCGCTGCAATCCCGTTCCAGGGTGAAGGGCTCGCTGCTAAGACTGAAACCGCTCATGTCGTTTCTTGAAAAATCGTGGAGGCAGGGCCGACCGGCGGCGCTCCGGCCCTCTATTATGCCGGCCGCGGGTAGGAACTGTCCTTCACATCAGGCTTGATCGGCCGAAACTCAAGAGCGGAACGGCGTGTTGATGGCCCGGTAACGCTAAAATGACCGCTTTGCTTTGCTGCAGGAACCCGCGTGACTGTGCTCCCCGCCATCCATAGTGACCGTCCATGACCGTGCGCCAGATCGTCGGCGAATGCGTCGCCCTGTGCTGCGCGATCATGCTGGGCTTGGCAGCCGGCGCCGTCTGGCTGTTGCCTACCGTGTATTTGCACCGGCCGCTGCCGTGGCTGGCCATACCCGCAGGCTGGCTGCTCGGCATCGCGATCAGGCAGTGGGTGCACGGCAAGAAATGGAATGCCGCGTTGCTGGCCGCCTTCGCCACCGCGGTAGCCAGCGTGTATATCCGCGTGCTGATCACCACGGTCACGATTGCCGCGATGACGGATTACGGCCTGCTCGCCGCCGCGCGCACTGCAGGCTGGTCGATGCTGCTGGATTTCACGCGCCTCGCCCTCAGCAAGCTTGATGTCGCCTGGAGCCTGGCGGGCATCGTGGTGGCGGCGGTGACCGCCACACGACGCAGAAGCTAGGGTCAACCGTCCAGCGCTTTCAGCTGCGCTACCAGCTGCCCGGCGGCAGCCTGGCCGTCACCGTATAGCATTCGCGCGTTGTCGGCATAGAACAAGGCGTTCTCGATGCCCGCAAAGCCGGTCCCTTTGCCGCGCTTGACCACGATCACCTGTTTCGCCTCGGCCACGTCGAGAATCGGCATACCGTAGATCGGCGACGACGGATCGGTCTTCGCCACCGGATTGACCACGTCGTTGGCGCCGATCACCAGCGCCACGTCGGTGACAGGGAATTCCGGATTGATGTCTTCCATGTCCGCGATCAGGTCGTACGGCACGCCGGCCTCGGCAAGCAGCACGTTCATATGCCCCGGCATGCGGCCCGCCACCGGGTGGATCGCGAACTTCACTTTCACCCCGCGCGCGATCAACAACTGCGCAAATTCCCACACCTTGTGCTGGGCCTGGGCGACAGCCATGCCGTAGCCGGGCACGATCACCACGCGTTCGGCGTAAGCCATCATCACGGCGGCATCGGCCGCTTCGATCGGCTTCTGGCTGCCGCTGATGGCCTGCGCTGTACCGCCACTTGCGGCCGCACCGAAACTGCCGAACAGCACGTTGCCGATCGAGCGGTTCATCGCCTTCGCCATCAGCTGCGTGAGCAAGGTGCCGGCGGCGCCGACCACCATGCCGGCAATGATCATGGCCTCGTTCTGCAGCACGTAGCCTTCGAACGCCACTGCCAGGCCGGTGAATGCGTTGTAGAGCGAAATGACCACCGGCATGTCCGCGCCGCCGATCGGCAGCGTCATCAGCACGCCGAACAACAGCGCCAGCGCGAAGAACGCAGCGACCAGGCCAAGGGTGAGGTGGCCCGTCGCCAGCACGATGCCGATCCCCACCGCGCCCGCGAGCACCAGCAGGTTTACGACTTGCTGGCCGGGAAAGACGAAACGCTTGTCCAGCCAGCCCTGCAGCTTGGCGAAGGCAATCAGCGAACCGGAAAAGCTCACCGAGCCGATCAGCGCGCCAAGCACCCCCAGCGCCAGCGCCACCGGACTCAGCAGCGCCACGGCGGTGGCGCCATGCAGCGGCGACCAGCTTTCAGGCATCAGCGGAAAGGTGTTTGGCGCCACCGCGCGAACGGCAAGGTCCTGCGCATGGCTGACCAGTTCCGAAGCGCCGATCGCCGCGGCCGCCCCACCGCCCATGCCGTTGTAGAGCGCCACCATCTGCGGCATGGCGGTCATCGCCACGCGCCGGCCCGACCACCAGGCCGCCGACACGCCGATCAGCACAGCGGCAATGATCAGGCCGCGGTTCTGCATGTCCGGCAGCAGCAAGGTAGCCACCACCGCCAGCAGCATGCCAAAGCCGGCCCAGACGATGCCGCCACGCGCGGTGCGCGGCGAGCTCATGCGCTTCAGACCAAGAATGAACAGCAGGGCTGCGATGAAATAACAAGAATCTATCAACGTCTGCGGCCAGGCCATCACTTGGCCTCCCCGCGGGCCGGCCCGGGCTTGCTGGTCTTGAACATCTCCAGCATCCGCTCCGTCACCACGTAACCGCCGGCCGCGTTGCCGGCACCCAGCAGTACACCGATGAAACCTATCGCAAGTTCAAACGAAGTATGCGCATGACCTAGCGCAATCATGGCCCCAACCAGCACAATGCCGTGGATGAAATTGGAGCCAGACATCAGCGGCGTATGCAGGATCACCGGCACCCGCGCGA
>Ga0335072_10003021_pt1 | contig 25591 bp, 15 predicted proteins | sample Lox_Sample_21_FD_206725 | JGI IMG/M metagenome (GOLD analysis project Ga0335072, IMG submission 206725) | Soil microbial communities from Loxahatchee National Wildlife Refuge, Florida, United States - Lox_Sample_2.1 | ecosystem: Environmental > Terrestrial > Soil > Wetlands | place: USA...
AGAACATGCGTCGTGGGTCTTCTTCTTTACTCCTCTTCGTGATTGTGGTCGCGGTCTTCCTTTACCTCCATTGGAGCAGAACTTCGGCTCCAAACCGGCGAATGGATCGGACATTTGAGTCTTATCAACGCGAGAGTCGCCCAGAGCACAGGCGTTCTGAAAGTTCCAAACGGGAAGCGCGGATGGAGGCTGAATGCTCGCAGTTCGGTGTTACCTGTTCGTCGGAATACTTTGGTTCATGGCAGCAGCCGATGGACGGAGCCTGTGCGACGACCTTGAGCCACGGCTTTCCGGTTCCCGATCCACGATGCACACCGGGGGGAATTGACCCGAGCGTGACGGCGGATGTCCTGAGGAATCGCGCCTGGAGGACCGGGTGCATTCGGAACTGCGAGACAAGTGAGGCGGAGAAGCACATCACCTACCGCTGGTATGGGCTTCGGGTTCCGCGCCGGAATTATGGCGAAACGCAGGTGTGCGAATTGGATCACCTTGTACCACTGGAACTCGGCGGAGCGGACGGATTGGGCAATATCTGGCCGGAATGCGGGCGATCGGCGGTCGCGCTGGACGAAAGATACTTCAAAATCAAAGACCGGGTGGAGAACTATCTTGCCGACGGAGTGAAATCCGGCAGGATGTCACTCGCAGCGGCGCAGCGTGGAATTGCCTCCGACTGGACCCAGTACCTTGACGCGGCGAACCGCTATTGTGCGGCTGGTGGACGGTGCGATTAGCTAAAGCCGGCAGAACCACGGTTCGTTTGGATCAGCTGCTCCTATCGCTGGATCAAATTGTTTGCGGCCACACGTCAAAGGGGATGGAGATGACAAGCTAGCCCCGGATTACCGGGCCACGCCGTCAGGCTGGCCGTGTTTGGCGAAGGTGACATAGATCACATGGGGTAACGCTCGCCGACAAACCAGCCAGAACCCCCATTTTGGAGCTCCTACAGGGCTGGATGAGTGACTTGCCCTGCTTAGCAGCTGAGAACGGAGAGGCACATGTCCGAGGAACCGGCTTTGCGGACAAGTGTTCTTTGTCAATTGACGCGCCATGATTCTCTAGACGAGCCGTAATTTGCCAATGTGCTGGATCAGGAACGGGAAGTCGGCTTGTTGTCAGAAAAAATGCACGGCGGATCGGGGAAGTCGCGTGAGATAACCCGCGAAGTGATGCCCTTGCCTCGGAGTGGCAATTTTAGTCTCTAGCGAGGCTCCAGAAAGAGAATCCGGCTTCAGATGATACGCTCAAACCCCTATGAACATTGACGTTTATGCAGTCTACGTACGTATTCTAACCTCCCACATCGGCAGGTGATTGTAACATATGTATAATCGATAGTTTATATGAATAGTTAGAATCGCACTTGGCGGAGGGGCGGATCGCGAAGCTGACCTAAATTGCGACCTGCGTTTGGCTGATTTGGAGTATTCCGGGGCCGCCCGTTTCGGCGAGATAAGACCCCGTACCATTGCCTATTACTCTGAGTTTCCCCGCGAGATAAAGACCGTTGAGGACCGGCGAGAGCGATGGTCTGCAGAGCGCGGCTGAGTCCTGAGGTCGCATTTATAGCATTTTCACAGTTGCTGTCAGCCAGAGAAGCATATTTAGGCCAGGGGCGACGCATCTTAATTTGATTTCGAGGTCAATACGCGGCGCCACGCTGTTTGGTACTACAGGTTGGACTCAATTCGGATCGCGAGAAGAACAAATGAAGCTTCCCGCGGACAAAAGAATGCGCCTTGCGGTGCAAAACGGCTGCGGATCATCTGAGTCGGGCTGCCAAACGTCTCGATCAGGATCAGCAACGTAACCGTTTTGCCGGAAAAATTAAGATGCGTCGGCCCTGATATTTAGGCGGCGTTTTCATCAAGAAAACGCCACTCTGGACGATACTAAAAGCGCCTCATAGTAACTGTGAAAATGCCTTAGTAGCTTTCACGCCATCGGCAAAGGCTTCCAAGCTCACGATAGGCGCAGGTTGGGCCACTTCGCTAATCGAGATGCAGACAGCCGTCGCGGGTGCCGTCCCAGCGTCCGGAGACGACGAACTCCTGTCCTCCGCGTTGCACACTGGCAAAGTAGAACAGCACCGCGCCGTTCCAGACTGGATTGCCGCCCGGCGACCACGAGAGCGCGGAGGCTGCGCCGGGAGGGACGGTCCATCCGGACGGGGTATACGCGGTGCTGTTGAAGACGACGAGACGGCGGTCCGCGTTCCAGTAGGCGACGGCCAGCTCGCGGATGTGGAGCGCACCGGGCGACAGACTGCATACGCGGAACGAGCCTCCTTCGAGGGCGCTGGCGGCGCTGCCCGCGGAGACCTGCTCGGTCTGCGCGGCTGTCTCGCCTATCCGTCCTTGCAGGCGCCAGTCCGCGAAGCCGAGGCCAAGGGCGAGAAGCGCCAGCGCCGCCGCGGCGGCCCACCAGCGGGAGAAACGCGTGCCGTTACGCGCCGCGGCGGCAGCTTCATCCTGCCCGCGGCTCTCCGCCACGAGCTGCTGTGCGCCCGTCTCGTCTTCCTTGGCGATGAGCCGGGTTTCGCTATAGGAGCGGCGGCGCGGGACGCTTTCAAGCTCCCGAATCATTGCGGCGCAGGAGGCGAACCGTTTGGCCGGATCGGCGGAGAAGGCCCGCTCGTAGATGGCGTGGGGAGCGAAGTTCGTCTGGCCGAAGAGATCCTGATCGGGCATGCCATAACGAATGCGGAAGAGCTTTTCGGCAATGCCGCCGGGGAACGGATGCCGCCCGTCGAGCAGACAGTGGGCGAGGACGCCGAGGGCAAACTGGTCGGCGCGGCCGGTGGCCGCGTTGCCTGCAAGGCGCTCCGGCGACAGGTATTCCGCAGCGCCGGAAAGATAGCGGAGCGGGAGATGGTTCCAGCCGACGGCCCAATCGACGATGCGCAGGGAATCCGCTTCGCCCAGGAGGATGGATGCGGGATGGAGAGCGCCGTGCGTGAGGCCGCAGGCATGCAGATGGTCGAGCGCGGCGGCCAGACGGCGCAGGAGCGCGATCGCCCGCTCCGGCGCGAGGGTTTCGCGCGCAAGAAGCCGAGCGAGACTTTCGCCCTCGAAGTCGCTGAGAACGATCGAGGGGGATTCGCCTTCCACGACGGCGTGAATGGCGAGCAGCTCGGGGCAGTCCTGCGAGGGGAGTTCGCCGGCCGGGGAAAACGTCCAGGGAAAGCGGATCTCCAGCAGCAATGAGGGCGACTGCAGGCGGGGATGGAAGGCGCGACTCAGAGCGAGCCATTGCGTCTCCATTAAACCGACTGCCTCCGCCTGGGACTGAGTCTCCATACATGAACCTTTCGGGCGCTGAGAAGTTCGCGCTTTCTACAGCATGTTTCAAAGACGAATTCCGGCCGATGTGCGGCTTCACCAGGCTCTAAAGGCCTTGGTTTTATCTGGCATCTTTCGGCACGACTGAAGTCGTGCCCCGATACAAAACCCATTTTGGAACACGCTCTAATCTCCACGAGCCGTTTTGCCGCTGGCAAGCTCGATGCATCCGTTTTTCAGGTCGGCCGAGGTTCCGGTGAGCAGGCGCTCCTGTCCGCCGCCGGTTGTGTCCATGGCGTAGAAGACCGCGGAACCGTCCCAGCCGGCGTCCTGGGCGGCATCGAGGTTGCGCGTGGCGCCGGCGGGCACGGTCCAGGTGCGCCACCTGTCTCTGGCGCTGTTGAAGGTCTCGGGCTTTCCTTCGGCGTCGATGTAGACGGCAGTCAGCGCCGAGACGGTGATGTCGCTTCCCGAGCGGTTGCACACGGCAATCTTCTGGTTCGGCGGCAGTGCGAGGCGGTCGAACGTTGCCTGCACGGTTTGATTCTTCGCGTCGTCGAGGCGGCGCCGCTCGGCGCCGAGATCCGCTTGCAGGCGAAGGCAGCGCACCGCCAGCACGGCGCATGTCAAGGCCGCGAGGGCGGCCAGCGCCAGAGCCGCCGTTCTGCCGCCGGACTGTGTGCGAATGGTCATGGTTGCGCGCCTCCTCTCGCGCCCTTCATCGCGTTGCGTAACTCCCTGCCGCAAACTCCTCGCGCGCCGTCAGCAGTTCGGCAATGGGCGAGCGGGGAGAATCGCTGCTCATGCCGGCAAGCGCGTCAAGGTAAGCGCCGCGATCGGCAGCCCGCTCCGCGCCGACGACGCGGAGCCAGGCAAGGATCTCCCGGGTGCGCGCTTCGCCGTCCGGCGCGTTGCGCAGAAGGCCGGCTTCCTGCTGCGCGCGCGAAACAACGCCGTGATAGGCGCGCAGCGAATCCTCGCGCGGATGGCGGTTGAGCTCGGCGCGCAGACTATGCTCGGCGGCGTCGAGATCGCCGGCGGCGATCTGCGTTGCCGCCTGCGCGAAGCATTGCGCCGCATTCAAAGACGCCGTGCGCGCGGCGCGCGCGCGACCGGCAACGAGCGCCTGCAATGCGCCGCCAGCTGCGGCGAGGGACGGCGCCGCCAGCGAATCCAGATGCGCGGCCATCTCCGCGCAGGCGGCGTAGCGATCTTCGGGAGCTTTTTGCATGGCGCGGCGGATGACCGCGTCGAGAACGCCGGGCGCCGCGGAGAACTCCGTCACAGAGGGCGTATCTCCTTCGAGATGCCAGCGCAAGACGTCGTACTCGTTCGATAGGTCAAAGGGAAGTCTTCCGGTGACCAGCTCGAAGAGCAGGATGCCCGCCGCATAGATGTCGCTGCGGCCGTCCATGGGCTTGCCGAGGATGCGCTCCGGCGACATATATTCGATGGTGCCGAGGATGCTTTTTTCGCGGGTCATGCGCTGCGAGCCGATGGCATAGGCGATGCCGAAGTCCATGACCTTGACGGCGCCGCGCCGGTCCACAAGGATGTTCTCCGGCTTGATGTCGCGATGGAGCACGCCGAGGCTGTGCGCATAGCCGAGAGCGTCGAGCGTCTGCAAGACCACGCCGGCGGCAAGCTGCCACTCGAGGGGCAGCAGGTCCTTGACCATGGCGCCGTCAACAAACTCCATGACGATGCAAAAGGAGTCGGCGGCCTGCACGAGCGAATAAAGCTGTGCGATGTTGGGATGATTGAGGCGCCCTTGCAGCTTGGCCTCGTTGCGGAAGCGCTCGAGGACCTCATGGGATGCGGCGAACTCGGAACGCAGGCGCTTGAGGGCGACCTCGCGCTGCAGTTCGGTGTCGAGAGCGCGATAGACCACGCCCATGCCGCCCGCGCCCAGCTCTTCAAGAATCCGGTATTGACCGATGTGCTGCGTCATCCGAGGATGTGCTCCCGCGTTTTTCCCGGCGTCCGCCGGGGAGTGGACGATTCGGCCCTGGCTTCAACCAGGACGATGGAGATGTTGTCCGGGCCGCCGCAATCGAGGGCGAGATGCAATAGCGCGTCGCCGCACTCGACAACCGGCCTGCCCACGGCCAGGCGGGCGAGATCGTCATCGCCGATGAGGTCGTGCAGACCGTCCGAGCAGAGAAGCAGGCGGTCGCCGGCGACGAGCGCGATGGGCTCATGGCCAAGCCCAGGCTCGATCCGCTCCCGGGTTCCCATGGCCCGCTCGAGCACGCTGCGGTCGCGATGGTTGCGCGCTTCTTCAGCCGTCATCAGGCCGCGGCGCACCATGTCCTGCACGAGGGTGTGGTCCTCGGACATGCGATAGATGCGGCTGTCGCGGACGAGATAGAGACGGCTGTCGCCGATCCACGCCCACCACGCCTCCGCACCGCGGATCGCGGCGGCCACGCAGGTGGTGCCCATGCCTTTGAGCTGCGGGTTCTCGCGCGAGGTGTCGAAGACCGCGCGGCTGGCGTCGTGAAACGCCTGTTCGAGGGCCCGCGGCGGCGCGGCGCTGGAGCCGTAATAGCTGCGCGCGATGGCATCGGCGGCGATTCTGCTGGCCAGCTCTCCACCCTCGTGGCCGCCCATTCCGTCGGCCACGACGGCGAGCACTCCGTGGGTGGCCAGCGGGCCTTTATCGCTCGGCCGCACAAAGCTCACCGAGTCCTCATTGTTTGTTCTTACTTTGCCCATATGGGTCAAAGCGCAAGCATCGATTTCGAGCATGACAGTCCCGGTTTTTCTGAATGCGCGGTAAAAAATGAATAGCTTCGTTGTCGCGGCTCTTCCCATGTTGCGTGAGCCGGCCCAGGTCAATTGGCCTGCCCGCCGCCTTGAAGGGCGTTGATCCGGGCCGTGATCGTGGCCTTTGCCTCGTTGGGCGCCTCAGAGAGCGCGTACTGGTAGGCGATGAGCGCGTCGCTTGGATTGTTCATGCCTTCCGCCGAGAGGCCAGCGATGTAATAGCCCTCCCAGCGGGCGGGATCGATCTGGCTGATGCGCACGCACTCAGAGTATGCGTTGGTAAAGTCGTTGGACTTGTAGAGCTGCTCGGCCTGCGCAAGTCCGGCGTCGTAGCCGTTGGCCCCATCCGCCTGGGCGGGGGCGGCGGTTTGCGTTCCGGCGCCGCCCGGGGCCGCGCTTTTGGCGAGCGCCTGATTCTCGGCGATGATGCGCTTCATCTCGCTACCAAGCTTATTCATCTGCGCGCGCACGGCGGCGTCATCGGTCGGCTGCTGTTTTACCACCTGCGCCATCTGCAGCAGGAGCGTTTGCTGGTCTTTCATGCGGCGCGCCGTCTCCGCCGACGAGTGGCGCATGTAGGCGTAGGCGCCCGCGCCCAGGGCGGCAATCATGATGAGAGCCGCGATGCCCGCCCATAGGGTCTTGCCGGACTCGCGCTTGACGCGGCCAAAGGTGTCGTCGAGCATCCGCTCGACGGTAGCGCGGCCGATGGGACGCGGGCTCGCGACATCGGCCTGTATCCCCACGCGCGTGGGCCTGGCGAGCGACGCGGCGAAGGCGTTTGCCTCATCGCGGCCGATGGCGCGCGTGGGACGCGCCACACTGGCGGGCGGCGGATCGAGCTCGAAACGGAACTCCGGCCCGCCGGAGCCAAGCTGCACGACGTCGCCGTGATGAATGCGGCTGGGCGCGCCGATGCGCTGCCGGTTCAAGAAGGTTCCATTGCGGCTCTGCAGGTCGGCGATGAGGTAGCAGTTCGGACTGCCCGCGTCCGCGTAGATCTTGGCGTGATTGCGGCTCACCAGGTCGTCGCGCTCGGGGTCGAAGCGGATGGCGGCGTTCTCGTCTCGCCCCGCGCATACCTCCCGGAAACCTTCGCCTTGAAATTCATCTACCTGATTGGCGCGCGCGCCTGAAGTGTGTCGAACAAGAATGCGAGCTCCCATAAATTCTCCTTTCCGTTCCTTGCCACTTGACCAGGGGAGTGGACGCCTATTCCGGCACGCCAGCACAAACCTCGTAGGGACATGGAGGCGGTTGCGAAGGAGCCGGTGGCGGCGTGGCGGGCGGCGTGGAATTGTTCTGATTACTTGGGCTGTCCGGAGATCCACCCGGCCCTCCGGCGCCGTTTGAGCTCACAGAGCCGTTTTTGCAGTCGACCATCTGGCTCCAGACAAGCTGGCAGGTTTGTTTGCCGCAGTTGGCGACAGCTCCCTGCTCCGCCTCGGCCTCCGAGTCGCCGCCAATGACCATTCCATCCGACCAGTCACTGGTGTTGGCGTTGACTGCCAGCGCAAGCCACTTGCTCTTTCCGTCGGCCCTGCAGACGGGCCAGGTTCCCCCATTGCCGTGGCCGCACCAATTGGGCTGAGCGGAGTGGATGGCGCAACCGGTCGCGGACTGATCGATGGCCGTCTGTTCATTGCTCGAGACGAACACTCCCCAGGCGCCGTCGCCGCCGAAGCCGTCGTTAAATCCCGTTGGGGTTGAAAATGAAAACGAGACGTACATCTGCTTCAACACCGGAGCGGCGCTCCAGGTGACCTTCAACGGGAAGAGCGATCCGTTTCCGGAGTTAGCGGCCGGTCCTTGCCCCTGCCGGCTACCCCCCTGCGCATTGGCGATTGCCGCCTGAGACGCAGCCGCCAACTGTGCTGGCTGGCCTGAAGCCGCGGGCTCGGCGGACATGGCCGATCCAGGCGGACCCGATGACGGTAAAGGCAGGCCGTTGCTGTCGACGTAGTTTGCAGGCTGGTCCGAGACGCCTGGCGCGGATGCGGGAGGAGCAGCCGGCTGCGCCGCCTGGGCCGCGGCAACCTGCGCCTGCGCAGCAGCCATGCGCGTCTGGCATGTGCCCTGGTACAGATTGGCCTGATTCTGCAACTGCTGGTCGAGCGCGTCGTTGATGGGATTCGGCTGGCCCACGGAGTTCAACAACGTGTTCTGCAGATTCGGGTCCGTTGTGCTGTTTGCCAGCGTTTGCAGAATCTGGTCCGTTCCCTGACTGACCGTGCTCTGCGAATTCACGATCTGGTTCACGTTGTTCTGGTAGGCATCCGCCTGCGCGCAGACGGCCTGCGCCTGCTGGAGCTGCTGCTGCGCGAACGCGTACTGCGGAGTTACAGCAGCGGCCGGCGCGGGTACGCCCACGGGAACAACCACCGTTCTGGGCGGAGGCGCAAGGCCCAGAATTACGGAGACCGAAGGCGTGGGAGCCACAACCGTGCGCACCGGCCGGCCTACAATCACCACGGGCTGACGCGGCGGAACAACCACCACGGGCGCGACGGGCCGGGGCCGAGGCGGCGGCAGGCGCAGAGGCTCCACGGGAACCACCGGTCTGACCGGGCCCAGCGGATGCGGCTCGAAGGGCCTTGGTTCGACTGGGTGTGGTTTGAGCGGATGCGGCTCGAAGGGACGGGGTTCCACCGGGTGCATCTCGGGCGGAACGGGCAATCGCACTGGAGGTCTCGCCGGTTCCGGCCGCGGCGCCTCCACGGGTGGGATGCGCCGATCCGGAAGCCCCGGCGCTACAGGCCGCACTGGACGCTCCGGCGGACCGGCCGCAACCGGCGGACGCACGGGAGGATTCTCCGGCTCGCGAACCGGCGGGCGAAAGGGCCCGGGATTTACGGGCCGCGTCTCCAGAACCGGCTCCCGGGGGCGTTCGCGCTCCTGCTGTGCGCGCTGTTCGGCTTCCCGCTGCTGCTCGGCCCGTTGCTGCTCGGCCCTTTGTTGCGCCTGGCGTTGCTGCTCCTCACGCTGCTGCTCGGCCTGTTGCTGGGCCTGACGCTGCTGTTGTTCGCGCTGCTGTTGCTGGCGCTGTTGCTGTTCCTGTTGCTGTTGTTCGCGCTGCTGCTGCTCTCTCTGCTGCTCTTCGCGCTGTTGTTCTTCGCGCTGTTGTTCTTCGCGTTGTTGTTCTTCCCGTTGCTGTTCCTCGCGCTGCCTCTCCTGCTGCTGCTGGATCTGCTGTTGCAGCGTCTGCGATGCCGCGCCCGCGCCAGCGAAGGCGCCCATCGCGATGAGCAGCGCGCACACGCCCCACACAAAGAGAGTGCGGCCGTGCCGCAAGGTTGGAATCCGCTCCTGTTGCATCTCATATTTCATGGCTACACTCTCCTGGGCGTTGCATTCTGGATGGCTCGAGCCGGATCCCCGCCTACTTCTGGGGCGAGGGACCCGGTGAGGGCGATGGCGCCGGTTCCGTTGCGGCACTCGCTGCCGGCTGAGCCGCGGGCGCGGGCGATGGCGCGCCTGGCGCCGATCCCGCGTTTGCATGCGCGGCCATGGCTGCTTCCGCCGCCGCTTCCTGCTGCTGAACGGCCGCCGCGTCCACGTTTTTATCCACGCCCTTGTTGGTCACCGAAAGCGTGAAGTGCGTTCCCGGATAGAACTCGATATTGTGCGAGGAAGCCGTTACGTCGAGCGAAACGACGTAGCCCGCGGCGCCGCCGACCATTCCGCCGGCCAGGCTGCCCAGCCCGCCGCCGAGCATTCCGCCGGCCAGGGAGCCCAGTCCCGCACCACCGGCGCCAAACAGCATTCGTTTGGCGGTGTTGCCCCTGCCGATCGCCTGTCCCTCCTCATCCACCTTGGCCACGCCCTTGGAATTCACGACGTCCTCAAGCTCGGCCTGGATCTTGTACGTGGCGCCGTTGGCGCCGCCCACTGTAAGCGTGTCGAAATCGAAGCTGATGCGCGACTTGGGCGCCTCCGCGTTTTGCGCCGGCTCGACCTTGCGGATGTGACCCTCCACCACGCACCCTTCGAACTCCGCCGGCTCCAGCACCTTGGCCGTAAACGTATCGCCTGGCTTGGAATCCCTGGTGCTGATCGGAGAAGTCAGGTTCACCACAAACTTCTGGTTTTTGCCCGGTTTATCGCTGGCCCGCGCCGCGCGCGTCCCCAGGACTAATGCGCTGACTGCCACTATCCAGACCATCCTGTTCGCCTTCATTTGTCTCCCTCCTTGCTGTGAACCCGGTTAACGTGCTTGCCCGTGAATTGCGCCTCACGGAACCGACCAGTGAATGACCTCCTGCATCACGCCGTGGCCCTGAATGCGCAGCGTGAGCCGGTGGTAGGCGTTACTGGGCGCCGGCGCTCCGGCGACCCCCACATGCTTCGAGTCCGCCGGCTGAACCATCACCAGAACCCCGGGCAGCCCGCCCGAAAGAACCTGCCCCGTGTCGCTTGCATTTCCGTTGATCGTCACCAGGGTCGTGCCCTGAACCTCACCCTGCCAGACGATGTTGCCCGAGCTCGGACCGCTGTAGATGGCGGGCCGCGCCTGGTTTTGCGCGGCCTGCTGCTTCAGCCGTTCGGCCTCGGCGGCGGCGGCCGCCCGTTGCCTCTGCGCCTCGGCCGCGGCGGCATCCGCTTTTTGTTTCTCCGCCTCCACGCGCGCCCGGTCCTGCTCCAACTGCTTCTCGAGCGCCGCCTGATTCGCGGCCTGCTGCGCGAGCTCGCGCTGTTTCTCGGCCAGGGCCGCTTCCTGCGCCGCCGCTTGCGCCGCGGCCTGCTGTTGCTGTTGCGCCGCCAGCTCTTTCTGCTTCTCAGCGGCTGCGCGCCCCTGCTGGCTCAGTTCGCTGCCCGTTCCTTGCGCATTCGCTCCACCGACGTTCCGCGCCACTGAAGTGACCGAGAGCGCATCCTCACCCATCCCGTTTGCCGGCGCCGCGCCATTCTGCGGCGCACTGCGGTACGACCCCAGAAACAGCCCGCCGGCCAGCAGCAACGCCACGGCACAGCCCACCGCAACGGCCCGCCAATTCTGCTTACCTTGAGCTACGTTCCGCCCCACGCCCCGCCCCGCAATTCCCTGGTTCTGTTCTGTGCAGCGCCGTTAACCGTAAACCACAAGCCGTTCCCGCGACATTTCGCTTCCCCGGCAGCCACCCCGGCTGATGGCGCAGCCGTGCGCCCCGCCAGGCAACACAAATCCCCTGGCGCGCCAAGACAGCGCCGGCCGCCGCAAAAGCTATTCATCCGTCATTTGTCAGTCGATGGGGACTACTTGTGCGCCTCTCGATTGCCGGCCGTATGATGCCGCAGATGGCAAGAACTTAGGCCATCCAGAGGCATCCGGCAACTACCAAACGGTATATGCCAAACGGGCGCATCCTAGAATCGTTCGCCCGATTCAGCCGGCTCTCGAAAGGTTCACTGTATGGATATGCGGAAATGATGAGTGAAAAGGGACATTCTTTCAGCGAACAACTTCTGGACACTCAGCATGCTTTGCAGAGGAGAAAGTCATCGTTCTCTGTTTCAGTTTGGATTGGGAATCGACCGCTGAAACCTGCGATATGCTCCATAAAAAATCTGTCGACAGGGCGCCTTGCATGAATTTCTGGACATCTGCCTGGCTGAAGGGTGTGGGAGACGCTCCATAGGCCACACTAAAACCTGGGTCCGTCTGCCGCCATCCATACGCTGCAAACTGGTGGCATCGAATGCAATTGGAGACAAGGCCTTTCGGCCCTTGACCCTCAAGATAGGGATTGAGACACGTACTTGTTCCTGTCGGATCAGATAACGCGTCTGTCCGGTTCATGAGATAGTCGTTCCACGCGTCAAGGTAGGCGGGCTTTCCACACAAGCTCATTCCGAGATCCTGCCCTTCGTTCGAGCAGCTTCCGCTAGCCGCCCCCATGTTCTTCCAAGCGAACGTGAACCAATACCAATGACCGTTGATCTTATGCGCAATATTCAGCCCCACGAGCACAAAGTTAGGTGCGTTGGCGGCATCCGTAAACGTTCTGTGCACAAATGCGGAGACTGGAACATGAGAAGATGCCGAAGTCCGCATGGATTGATTTGAAGGATCGACCGTGAGCGAGGTGCCCCAACCCTCCATCAGGCTATAAGATTCATTAGTCTCGTGTGCCGTGAGTTCCGAATTGTCAGGTTCCCAATCGATGATGGTTTCGTCTTTTTGTACCTGCTCCCAGATTTCTTTCACGATGACAGAGTGATTGGGAAACTGAATTTGCTGCCCGCCTGCCAGCATCGTGCGGAGCGTTTGCTGTGAGTTCAGGCTCAAATTGGTTATCGTGGCGCTCGCGACGGAGTTATATAGAACTCTTTGCAGGACACCCGTGCAGCTGGGCATAGGCGTAGCAGCTTTAATGTTGGCGAGTTCGGGAGGACTTTCGAGGCCCTTCGCAAACTGGCGAAATGGGACCTCTCCCCAAATTAGGCTTCTCGATGCAGACTTTCGAACCACAGCGGCCATCGCGGCTACGTTTTCGAGTCCTAGACACGGAGCGAATTCGCTTCCCAATCCCAGTCCAGATTTAGTTTGCCATCCGCTCCCGCTCTGGTCCACTACTGTCCAGTCTGGGTCGGGCGGTGGCGGCGATTGGGAGCCGAGGCTGAGATGTTGATTCTCAAGATAACTCGCGAACTGCAACCACCCATATTCCGCGGAATCGGGCTGAGGCGTGTCGGAGGGCCCGTCGGCATTTGGCCGCTGCGCCCGGCCAGCGGAGTGCTTCACTCCGGCGCTACTATTCTGTTGAGGCCAAGCCAAGAACGCGGCTCCACTTACTAAAAGGATGATGGCGCAGGCGAGAATTATCGCCGCATCAAGCAGAGTTTTTTGGTTCTTCATGCTGTGGCTCCTTCCTTGGCAACCAACGCTTTCACCGGCGGCGCGGCCACCTTAGTGGCCGCGCCGCCTACGGATTCAGGAATTCTCCTCTGCAACCGATGTGGGCTGGAAGGCAGGAATCTCACCGATCGTGCGCGGGCAAGGAGGGTTCCACCCAGCCACAAATGAAGAACCAGATATTTGAAACACTTCGGAAGCGTTCTTGAGGATGGCTAAGTAGGTCTTACCGGCAGAGTAGTGTGCATCAGGCAATTCCTTGGAAGCCGCATTGAGTAAAAGAGTGCTGATGTTTTTCTGAGTGAAGGAGATCCTGTTTCCCGGGTCGCCGGCGACCAGTTTCGTGATCAGATCGTCCCAGTCCTCAATCGTGTCACCGAGACCGGGCTTCAGCTCTACTGTTGTTGCTCCAGCGCTCGCCGCGGCCTGAACCTGGTCTAAGAGAAACGATGAATTTGTACTCAGTAACAGCCACAGCGCCAACATGGCGGATCTTGCGGGATCCGGCGCCGCGCCCGTGTTGTTGTTTTCGGGATCAGACATAAGGTTCCTCCTCGGGTTGGTAGGTTTTGGATTAGCTTTCTTGACATTGCTGCGCACATCACACGCTTGGTTATGTTTGCGCGCGGAGGCGCTGCAAGGAATTCCGCACTCGAGTTACATCTCCGTCTTGTATGCCGAGACGCTCTGCGAGACCGAGAAATATGCCCATCTCGTCAGCGAGAAACCCCGGAAGATGGCCATAAGGATCTTTCCAAGCGAATCCACAATTCAAAACTGTGATGGCGGCGGACCTATAGGCCTCTTCGAAAAGATCCCTTCGGTGGTTGGTGTGTGTTTCGTGTTGCGCAGCCGCCAGCAGAATCGATATCCAGTAGGACCGGTCGTCGACAGGCGCATCCAGAGCGTCGGCCTTTCTACCTTCGTTGAGAGCGCTTTCCCATTGCCCCTCCGCGAGCAAAGCCTGCGCATGAAGCCTCAGCTTAGCAAGCCTGGAGTACATTCCCAATTCGTCGCCTCTATATTCGCTATCGAGCTGCACAAGCCGCTCGCGGATCAGAGTTGCTTCTGATGGCGGAGCGCTCGTGATAGAACTTCCGAGCACTGATGCGGCCAATTCGACCCGCTCCGGACTGCGATCCAGCTTTAGAGCCGCATCCACATCATCCAGCGCTTGAGAATACGAATGCAATCGCACTTCGAGTGATGCCCGGTCAAGAAGCATTGCTGCCTCGTCGATTGAATTTCCCTGTTCGGCCTCATGATGAATTCCCTCGGTCAACACCTGAGCTGCCTGTGCATACTTGCCTCGATCCGCGGCCAGATGGGCAAACATCAGGGTTCCTCGCGCCCTATCGCCGGGTCCGCGCGCCTGCTCAAGTTCCATAAAGTCCTTTTTGGCCTGCTCATAACGGCCCTGCAGAAAAGCGGAGAGCCCTGAAATATACGCGGCATATCCGCGATTGCCCAGCACAAGGACGTCCTTTGCGGCTGTAGAGGCTTCCTCGTAGTTTCCTGTTGCGGCGTCGAACATGCCCAACTGTGCGGCGGCGCTCAGGCTCTTCGGGTTCATTTGGTGGGATCGGCGAAGATCGGCCAGCCCTTCTTCCTTTCGTCCCATCATCAGCAGCGGATAGCTCAGATAAAACCAGCCGAGGTAGTCGTGCTGGTAGTTCACCGCATAGTCGCGAAATGCTTCGGCTGCTGTTTGAAAGTCTCCCGAGTCGGCTGCCGCGAGACCGGCAATGCGGTCACGCTCGCGCGGCGTTAGACGCTGGATATCCATCAGGTTTAATGAACGTGCATACGAACGCAATCCGTCTGCGCTATCCCCGGCCGCCACTTGCAGGTCGCCAAGCCGCCCATAGGCAAGAGCAAAGTCAGGATCAATCGAAACAGCTTTTTGAAGAGCGAGAATTGCATCTTTCGTATTTTGCGTGGACTGTAGCCTGATTGCTTCCTGATATTCCATCAGCGCCTGCCAGTTGCTGGTCGTCACATCCTCTGGGGGCGCATCCAGGCGCGCGATGTCGTCTGCGGACTCGCCTACTTCGTGCCGGATCCAGTCGCTGGCGTTGCGGACTGTGTCGGTGAGCTCCTGGGGAATCGCGCCGCGCGCGGTCTGGCCGGAGCTGTGCCACGTGAAGCTCTTCGTCCAGTGATTGCGGTAGCGCGAGGGGCTGGTCGCGTCCGGCTGCTGGATGTCCACGTTGAGGCTGTAGCTACCCGCTCGCCCCGTCATATCCGCGAAGACCACGCGCGGCGCTCCGGCGCGCATCGCGATCTCCCGCGCGATGGGCTCGCTGATCACGGAATCCGGCGGTCGGGTCATCTCCTGCAAGATGTCTCCTACGCGGCCTTGGTCGAGAAGGTTGACTTGTACGGATTGGGTCAGTCCAGCTTGAAGCAACGCCGTGAGATTGTCAAAGGGCTTCTCGCCGGTCTCGTTCTTCACCTGCGTGAGGTAAACAAGCGCCCCAGGAGCAACTTTTGCATCCGCATTCGACTTATATAGGCGCAAGCCGCCGAGAAAAAGGGACACGACCAAAAGAACCCCCGCGGCAAGTGCGGCGATGCGTCGCCATGGCCGGCTGGAATTCGTTGCCGGCCGCGCTTTGTCCGGAGCGCAGGCGCGCGGAAGGCGCCGTCTTCCGCCGTCCAGCACCGCGACCACGTCGGCCGCCGACCGAAAGCGCTCTTCCGGCCTAGCGCGCAGGCATCCCTCGATCGCGCGCCGCCACGTCTCGGACAGATCGGGCACAAGCGCCTCCGGTAACGGCGGCGGCCCCGTAAGCCTGCGCGCAATCCCGCTCAGAAAATTGTCCGAAGGAAACGCGCGCTGGCCGGTCACTATCTCGAACAGTACCAGACCCAGCGCATATATATCGGTAGCCGCTGAAACCGTGGCGCCCTCCAACTGTTCGGGCGCCATATAAGTCAGCGTCCCAATCGGACGGGCCGTCTGGGTGAACGCCGAAAGATTGTCCCCCGAAAGCACGGGATCGACGCGCGCCAACCCGAAGTCGGTGACCACCGCACGAAAACCCCGCGGCGCCGTTCCCTCTGCCGGAACCAGCATGATGTTCGCCGGCTTGATGTCGCGATGAACGATGCCGATAGCGTGCGCCGCCTGGAGCGCGTCGGCCACCTGCCGGGCAACCTGGAGCGCCTCGCCAGGCGGCAGCGCCCCGCTTTGCCGGATGCGCGCCCCAAGCGTTTCGCCCTCGAGAAACTCCATGGTGAGGAACACGAACTCCCGTTCCGTCCCGCGCTTTGCGTCCACTCGGGTTTCGCGCTCAATATCGAAGGTGCGGCAGACGTTGGGGTGGGTGATGCGCCGCGCCAGCCGCACCTCCTGGCGGAAGCGCGCCAGGGCCTCGCTGTTGGCCGCAATCTCCGGCCGGATCACTTTCACAGCCACTTGCACGCCCAGCTCGGTGTCGAAGGCCTCGAAGACATGGCCCATGCCGCCCTCGGCGATAGCGCGCACGATGCGGAATCGCCCGCAAAGCACTTCACCGGGTTCAAGGGGCAGTTTCGCTCCGGCCAGCCAGCCGTCAGGCACGAGGGGTGCATCGATATAGTTGCCGGCGTCCTGATCGGCTTTAAGCAGCAGTTCTACTTCGGCCTGCAAATTGAGGTCGCCCTCCGAGGCTAACGCCACAAAATTCTGGCGATCGCTGGGAGCAACTTCGAGCGCGGCGTGGAAGATCTGGTTGATGGCCCTCCAGCGTTCCTGATCCATGGTTCCCCAGAAAGACAGCGAAAAAGCGCCCCCCAAATACATCAAATCAGCAGCTCAACTCCTTAAACAGCCAAGCCCTGGCGATGCGCCAGTCCCGCTTGACGGTGCGCGCCGACACCCCCAGCGCGTCACCGATCTCTTCTTCTTTCATACCTGCAAAGAAACGCAGCTCCACTATCTTTGCCTGCCTGCCGTCAAGTGCGGTCAACCGGTCCAGAGCTTCATCCAGAGCGAGAATCTCAGGTGCACGTTCGGGCGAGGGCAGGATGGCGTCATTCAGGCTGACCTCATCACATCCGTCGCCGCGTTTGCGGGCGCGGGTGGCGCGGGCATGGTCCACCAGGATACGCCGCATAATGGTGGCTGAGACGGCGAAGAAATGGGCCCGGCTCTGCCAGTCGATTTCCCGTATGCCGGTGAGACGGAGGTAGGCTTCGTGGACCAGCGCCGTGGGCTGGAGAGAATGGCCACCAGCTTCACGCCGCAGATAGGCGGCAGCGATGCGGCGCAACTCGTTATAGACCATGGGGATGAGAAGATCCTCGGCCTTTTTGTTGCCCTGCTTTAACTCGAGCAGAAGATGCGTGACCTCGCCCGGCGCCGTGCTCACAGGTAACCTCTTTCAGAAGGGGAAGCGTGGTTGCCTTAATTTATATCACTGAATTCTCGATCGCCTAGAAATTTCGCTAGCAACACGACCCGGCTCTGCGGCCAAAAAATCGCAAGTCATCGAACGTGCCGGATTGGCCTGCCAATCCCTTTGGGAAGTGTGACCGCGCGCCTTCAGGTTAGGTGTGATTTGCGTTCTCGAAAGCACAAGCCGGAAACAGGCTTGGCGCCCACTCCCAGCTCTCATCGATTGGGGCCAGTCGCAATTGGCCATCCCTTGGCGAACCGGTCTCCACCGGCTCGCCGCCTCCGCACTACCGGCGGGCGCCGAGATTTTCTCGAGTAGTCCCTCCTGTCGGGCAACGGGGAACCAGCATCGTGTCCCCTTCGGCGAGCAGATTCCGCCTTACATGTTGCAAGTTCAAGAGTCGTAACGGGGCGGAGGTTGCCTTTAGCCCGGATGGTACGAGAATCCCGAAGTTCAGGAACCAGGTCCCATTGATGTCATGGTGTGCCTCGAAACGAACGAATGCGAGTAGCTTTCGGGCTCACCCTGTTCAGGAACTTGCCTTTTGCGAATAGGAGTGCTAGGGTGACTCGCCCAGCGAATCCAGGTTTTGCAGTCTTCCCCAGCTTTTGCAGGCGCTGTTACTAAATCAAGCAGAAGCCCGAACCACCTGCGCTCGGGAGGCGGGGGATGGACTGCTGCGGGACGCGGAGCGAAGCATTTCCAACGGTACAATGGCGCATCCGGGCGTGGGGTTCAACTTTTCAATCTTGCGAGGTCCATATATGCCCAGGTTCGAAAACACGATTTCGACTGTGGTTGTTTGCTTGCTGGTTCTGCCGGTTGCCGGGCATTGCCAGCGGAGACACCAAAAACCGAAGGACAAGCCGGCGGCGAGGGTTCTCTATACCGGCAAGCTCGATGGGTTTGGGCTTTCGAAGGGATACTGCGACGGCCTGACCCCGGAGGGCTGCAAGAATCGGATTGCGGCGTTCGCCGCCGTCCTGCTCAATGAGAAATCGGCCAAACAGGCAATCCTGGTGGGCCTAGGCGACAACTTCGGGCCGGACCGTGCATGGGCCGATGCGGACCCTGCGGAAGAGTATGCCCCGGCCGCCTTGGTGGCCGAAAGGCTCGCGCCAGATCCTGAAAACAACCTTGCGGCCGCACTCCTCCGCCAGGCCTACGACGCGGTGGCTCCGGGAAAGGAGGATTTTGCCTTCGGGGTCGGCTACCTGGACGCGGCGGGAAAGAGCGTCAAGCTGATCGCGGACAATTTGACCGTCGGAAAGGCGCCCTCCCCGGAGTGTCTTTCGTATCCTTCGCCCACGCCCTCGTTGCCGTTGCTGCCCAACCAGTCTTCGATTCCGGCTGGCAGCGGCGCCGCGGCCAGCGGAAGTGGAGCGGCGAGCGGCGGTGGGGGCGGATGCCCCAAGTCGCCGGCCCAGCCGGTTGACTTGAGCAAACCGAGCCTCTACTGGCCCGACGGCGGGGCGCTCTATCCGTGGACGGTCACGATCGCCATGGCCGTCCCGAAGGGATTCATCACCGACGACAAGCACCCGGTCCGCGTCTGCCACTACATTCCGCCGAGAGATTCCGCGCTCGAGAAAAAAACCCACGACGTGGTGCAATGCAAATGCACCACGTGGAATTTGGAGTCTCCGGATCGAAACCCCAAGGCCCTGGCCAAAGCGCCTGCCGAAATCCTCCGGTTCGACTTGGATGCGCCGCAAACAAACGCGGGCGTGAGGCGCGATGGAACGACCATTGCGCCGGGCGGGGAGAGTTCGGTCCTTTATCCGGGAAACTCCGTAAAAATCTGCGTGGAAAACGATCCCAATGCGAATAAGGATAAGAAAAAGGGAAAGTACACCTGCACGGATGCGATAGCGGTGCAACGGCCGCTGTTCGAGCGGGCGTGGATCGAGCCGGATGAGAAGGATGCCAAAGGCAATGGTTATGTCGTCTTCGGAGCGCTGGCTCCGGACACGCTGAATGGGGTCTCCGATGCCAACCTGGAGTGGAGCGTAAACAAGGGAGACCCGCCAATGGAGGTATCGGCCGGAGACCCGGCCGAGGCGGTCGCACAGGCCGTTCATGCATATAACGTGCTGTATCCGGGAAAGACCTCAACCGCGGTGCTGCTGGCGCAGATGACCTCCGGCGAGGCGAAGATGCTGGCAGACAGCCTGGCCGCGGCCTCCTATCTGTACCAGAGGGACGCGACGTCGGGCACGCGAATGAATGCGATTGTGTCGGCGGCGGATGCGGCCGATGCGACGCCGGCCGTAACCGTAACCCTGCCCTCGGACGGCCCGGCGGAGTGGTACATTCCGGTGATTACGCCGGCCCCCGTGTTTGGCGGCGCGGAGTGCCTGAAAATGAACGGCGCCTCACCCGATCGGGCGGCGCTAAAAAGCTGCCTGGCGGAGCTCCGCTTTTCCACCCCGCGGCGGACGGTGGAGAACAAGCCTGCCGAAGCGCCGGCGAGCGTGCCGATGCCCGACTCGGTGTTGTCGGCCAACAATACGCTCTGCGACAACCAGGATAGCGGCCATACCAGTTGGGAGTGCGGAACGCTCGACAAGATTCGGCGGGCGGTCTTCGACGCCAGACGCCATTGGACCCCCGACATCGCCATCCTTGAGCAGCGGGACTTCGACTATTCCCGAAGCGGAATCACCCCGGACGGGATTGCGCCGGTCACTCCGCTGCAGGTCAATCGGGCGCTGTGGAACGCCGGAAACGTTACGCGTGTCACGCTTTTGGGCTCAACGTTGCTGCAAATCCTGCAACAAAGCCAGCAGAACCAGGCGCGCACTTATCAGACGCTGGCGGCCGCGCGCAAGAGCGAGGAACTGCGCATCCTCGGGATTTACCAGGAGGGAACCAGCTTCTACGTTCGCGGAATCCGCCTCGACCCGGCCAAGTTGTACGTGGTGGCAACTTCTGACAATCTCGCGAATTCCGGATCGGACTATCCCCTGCTGGCCAACCAGGACTTGAACGTGCCGGAGGTGTTTTGGCATAACGACCGGACAATGACCGTCTCCGGCGTGGCGGCGAGCCCGCAGGGCACCACGCAACTGCTGGCGAGAACTGGGCTGGAGGCTCCCTATTCGCATGAGCCGATCACCCGTAGCGACGAGATGCTGGCTGCGCCGCAGGTCGCTCCGGTAGCGTTGACGCATTCGGCGCGGACGCTGTTTCCCGATCCGACAAAGCCGGGCATCTCGCGGTACGGCCTGCAAGCGCAGACCGAGCCAATGACCCGGTTCGTGCTGCAGCAGCTCGCGGCGGGTTACAGCTTTACCTCCCCTAATCAGCACGACGGATTCCTGGCGCAGAACCTCGGCGGAGTTACGAATACCAATGCGACCACTCCGCACAGCGACACTCTTTCCGTGGTGAACAACTTTCGCTTCGAGCGCTACGTGAAGAGAGGAGAGTGCAAGTTCTTCTGTCTGTCTGATTTCGGAATCGACCAGCAGGCCGCTCTCACTCGCAGTAGGCAGGGGACGACTACGTCCCCTCAACTGTCGCAGCAGGAGGTAACGACAAACCGCCCGACCATCCCTGTGCCAACGACAACCACCAGCTTTCCTGAAAATACGGAGGCGATAAGCCCGTTCCTGGAGTTTCAGACCAGCTATCCGAAGTTGCGGTTATGGAAGTTGCTGGTCATCCGTCCAGGAGTCACATCGACGAACATCATGAGGCAGACGCAGTATCTTCAGGGAGAGCCAGCGAGCAGCTCTGGTTCATCGGGGAGCTCTGGCTCTTCGGGCGGCTCGGACTCATCGAGTTCGCCCACGGTCGTATTCGCCCTTACCGAGAAGCGCCAACGCACCTCGGGCGCGGAAGCGGGAGCGCGATTTGAGGCAAGCGATTTCAGGTATTTTGAGGCCGGTTACGCTTGGCAGAAGGCGTATAACGTGCTTTCGGCGGTTGAGGCGGGGGGCGTTAACTGCCCGCTGACCAACTCGCAGTCCCTGACCTACTGTACGCAGACGATGCTCCAGGCAGTCCAGGGAGTGCAATTGGACCCCAGCTACCACACCTACACGCAGCAGGGCGGATACATGCTGGGCATGTGGACGCAGAAGCTGCCCTCCGAGCCCTTCAAGGATGGATACTCCCCAAATTCCTACCGCAGGATCCTGGCGCTCTACCAGGGGACCGTGTACGGAAACTTCTTTGCATACGGACCAGCCGACTCCTCGAGTGTACTCACCCGCTACGCCTTTGAGGCAAACAACAGTCTGCAGTTTACGTGGCTGGGTAACTTGACCTTTGGGCCCAGCTTCAACATGTTCTTCTTCCAGGCCGACACCAACTCTCGCGGAGCCAGCGTGATCCGCAAGAGCCTGAGCGCACAGGTGAGCTACTCGTTCGACTGGCACTCGGGAATGCCGGTGCGGAGATCGCTCGAAGGCAAGATTCAGTAGGCCCGGTTGTGTGGGCTACGGAGCGGCGGAAACACAATCTTGACCAGATCGGAACTGAGATGATGGCGTTCCGCTTCGGTCGCACACTGTTGTGTAGGTTCGTAAGCGTTCGAAGGTTCCCTCTTGACCGGGGTTGTTCCTTAATTTAGGTGTCCACCCGCTGCTGTCCGGTTTAACTTAGCCGTATTTCCGCCAAGTTCTGCTCAATGTATCGTTTATAGCGATTTCGGGGTGTCCACGATTTGAATCGCGTGGCGCTCATTTGCGATGCTTTCGGGATTCGACGACCGGGAGTGCCGCATGAATGTGGGCAAGACGCTGTTTGCGCAGGTGATGGAGTTCGTGCCGTGGAAGACCTTTGGACGCATCATCGAACGGCACAAGGGGGATGCGTGTGTGCGTACGCTGGGGTGCGCGGACCTGTTTCGCATCATGGCCTTTTCTCAACTTACCTGGCGCGAGTCGCTGCGCGACATCGAGGTTTGCCTTGAAGCCAATCAGGCCAAGCTGTTTCACATGGGCATCGCCGCGCCGCCTGCACGTTCCACACTTTTCGATGCATTAAACCTCCGCGACTGGCGCATCTACCACGCGCTGGCTCTGCGGCTGATCTCCCGCGCAAGGACGTTGTACGCCGAAGATCCTTCGCTCCTGGGACTCGACGCAAGTGTTTATGCGCTAGACTCCACTACCATCGACTTATGTTTGAGCTTGTTCGACTGGGCACCGTTTCGATCCACCAAGGCAGCCATCAAGTTACATACCCTGCTGGACCTGCGCGGCGCGATTCCAGCGTTCATTCACATCAGCGATGGCAAGATGCACGATGTCAACGTGCTGGACATTCTTCTTGTCGAGGCGGGCAGCTTCTACATCATGGACCGCGGCTATTTGGACTTCGCGCGGCTGTACGCTATGCATCAGGCAGGAGCCTTCTTCGTCACGCGCGCCAAGCAGAACATGGATGCGCGGCGTGTATATTCGCATCCCGCCGACCGGGCCAGCGGCATCATCTGCGATCAACGCGTCATGCTGAACGGCTTCTATTCGGCAGAACACTATCCCGATCACCTGCGCCGCATTCGGTTCCACGACCCCGAGACGGGCAAGACGCTGGTCTTTCTGACCAATAACACCGCGCTGCCCGCCCTGACCATCGCCGCGCTTTACAAGAGCCGCTGGCAGGTCGAGTTGTTCTTCAAGTGGATCAAGCAGCACCTGCGCATAAAGCGATTCCTCGCCACCAGCGAGAATGCCGTGAGAAGCCAGATCTGGTGCGCCATCGCTACTTATGTGCTCATCGCAATCGTCAAGAAAGAACTGAAACTTGATGTCTCGCTCTACACTTGTCTACAGATTCTGTCGGTGTCGATCTTCGAGAAAACCGAAATTTCATGCGCCCTTCAGCCATATCTCCACAGAACTGACCAACCGAACTTCGCTAACCAACTGAATCTATTTGACATCTAACCGGACACCAGTGGTGTCCACCAAATTTAAGCGGACACCTATTCGGAATTGTCAAGCGGCTTTGGAGTTAGTCTGGAGTGAGGCGGCGAGGATCCAAGGCAGGAGTTGCTCGATCCGATTGATTGGGTGTTCGGGGATTCGATCCAGAACTGATACTGTTGGCGAATTCTCCTGCTCGACCGCACCCAGTTCCGAGTCTCTGCTGTGAAATATCCCCATTTGCCGCTAACTGATAGAAGCCAAAAGACACGGCCGGCCGGCTTCGGAGCCCAGGGAGCCCTCCGGAACGCTTATCGAACTCTTACTGCGTCCTCGACTCCTGCTTTTACGCCGCCGCCGGCGGCCCTCATCCCATCCCAGAGCCAGTACACCACGGCCCTATCCGCCATCGAATAACCCAGGCTACCGTGGTGCCCGCCCCAAATCATGGAGGCCTGCAGAAAACTCCCGCGGCATCACTGTCTTGAACACCTCTGATTAAAGCTTTTATGTTGCCCTGTCCGAACTTCGACCTTGCTCCACAAGTGGAGCGTGTCGATCATGACATCGCCATCTTTGGCGCGCACCCGCGTGTTCACGACGAAGTACACCAGCCACGCCAAGTCTTGCCCCCTAAATTAACAGCTCTACCTCGCTCTCCTAGCGGCGCCACGCAGGCTCTGGAACGATCGAGATCAGCGTTCCGCAGATACTAATCGTAAGGAGCCTTCGCCAACCACTTGGCGACCTCAACGAATATGCGACCGGGAATGCGTGCGGCCACCGGCCGCTGCACTGCGTTACTTGGTAGTGTTGCCCACAGGACCTGTTCATGATCGTCAATAAAATTGGCACTCTAATAAGCTAGGCCAGCACGACAATTATCCGGGTGGAATTGGAACATTCCTTACTTCGCGAAGTGAGGTTAAATCCATGGACGTAAATCGTCTCTCAATTAAGAGAAAGCGTGACATCTACACTACCAGTTCGAAATCCCTGAGGATCAATTACCAACGTGTACCTGCCGCTCGCCGGCAACGTCCCACTGGTAGTTGAAGCACTTGTTTCGTTGTCGGAAATTCGTGCCCACACTATTGCTGGCCCGGCAAGTGGCATGATTCTGGCTGTCAGGGAGTTGCAAGAATGGCAAGGAGCAAAAGTGGCGTTCTGCAGCGTGAAGGAAACTTGTTGACCCGCCGTGCCCTGAAAAAATAACAGTGCTTTCTGCCCCGGATATTTGATGTCGACAGTCGCGGGAGCATTCGATGTAACGGCGCCAAACTCATTGTCGAACAAGAATAGAGTGGCGTCCACATTGCCCGCCGGATTGTTTTGGGATGCAAAATTGACCCTGTACTGCCCGGAGAGGGGCAATCGCACGGCGTTGACAAACTGGCCTTGAGAGGACAATGCAGCTGCGGATAATTGCCTTGCCGCCAACGATTGCCCCTTAGGATCTAAAATGGTGACAGTCGGTGCGATGCATTGCGTGCAGTTGCCAAAATTGTAACTGGAATGCGTGAGCACGATACTGGCGTACTCGCCCGCCTTTGCGGTGAAACCAAATACCGAATCTTGATTTGGCGTTAGGGAAACTTTAATAGTCTGACTCGGCGTAATGGCTGTCAGGGTTGTCTGAGAATCAGTCGCATTGGCTGACTGTGCTTGCCCTACGGCTCCTCTAGTCAAAAGCACGCTGAGGGTGAGAATCCAAATATTGTTCTTCATCGTCATGACATTAACTCCACATTGCAATTGTCGATGCGCTCGATTGCCGGATGCCGTTTAGTGGCTTCGTGGGTGTCTGGGAGGGATCGCTCGCACTAGAATTGCGTAGCCTCCAAAATTGTCCAGGTCCGCTTTTATGTGCCGGATAGAGTCAGGGACAAGTCAGCGCTACCGGTAGCGGTGCCGCCTGCGGTGAACTCAATCGTGTAAGTGCCAGTGGTTGACAGACTGAGAGAGTTGATCGTAATGTCTCCTCCGCAGTACTCTCCGCTGTACAGCGTGGAACCATCCGGGTTGTGCACTGTGACCATCTCGGAGAAGCACGACGCGGCGAAAGTGTCGTTGGTGAACTCGATGCTGGCCAACTGTCCGGCCGTCCCGCTGAATGTCAGCAGGTCACTCTGCCCGGGCGTGCTGATGTTGATCGCGGTCGGGGTGCCGGGCGTCACCGTCCCTGTCTGGTTGCTGAACAGCCATAGCGATAGATCTGCGCTGCCGGTAGCCGTGCCGCCTGCGGTTAACTCAATCGTATAAGTGCCTGTAGTCGGCAGGCTGAGAGCATCAATAGTAATGTTGCCCCCGCAGTACTCGCTGTTGTGCAGCGTGGAGCCATCTGGGTTGTGCACTGTGACCATCTCGGAGAAGCACGACGCGGCGAAAGTGTCGTTGGTGAACTCGATGCTGGCCAACTGTCCGGCCGTCCCGCTGAATGTC
>Ga0335072_10003022_pt1 | contig 25589 bp, 23 predicted proteins | sample Lox_Sample_21_FD_206725 | JGI IMG/M metagenome (GOLD analysis project Ga0335072, IMG submission 206725) | Soil microbial communities from Loxahatchee National Wildlife Refuge, Florida, United States - Lox_Sample_2.1 | ecosystem: Environmental > Terrestrial > Soil > Wetlands | place: USA...
CCACGACTCGATGGCAGCCCACTGCCGGACAATCCCGACGAGTGCGTCTGTATCCGCACCCTCGTAACGGCTGCCCGGCCCGGCGGCGGCCTCCAGCACGGCCGCGAGCACCGCAGACGGCGCGGCCGCTGCCCACGCCCCGCCGCGTTCGAAGCCCGCGACCAGTTCGGGCAGGCCTTGATCCGGGCCGGGCACCTCGCCCGGCCCGGAACCGTAACCTGCCTGCCAGCCCACGAATCCGCTCCGTTCGATTAAATGGATCATTTGAAGTAGCTAATCGAATACTACTACGGCCCGCTGACATTCCGGCTCGACACGCCGGGCGTCGTACGGCGTGGAATGAGCTATAAGAGCAGCGCCCAACAGGAAACAAGTGGCAGCTATGGACCCGGCAGCATGAAAACCGTCGCGGCAAGAGGCGCAAACCTGCAGCCCCGTGATCAACATCAGCCACTTTCCTCAGCCCGTGACCACGGAACCACCATTTACCCGATGGCAAGTCGGCTGCGGAGCAGCCGACGCGGCAGTCGCTTAACCTCAGCCCACGGATACCGTAAGCCAACTGGCCGCTCATACCCGACGGGAGCTTCGGGTGCGTCCCGCGCGGGTCTCTTCCTGGTTCCAGGGTGTTCTAGACGCGGTGCCTGGTGTTACCGCCACTATTTGAACATCCAGCGGCTGAATTATCTGTGGACGATTCGGCACAGCTCTGTGAGGATCGCAGGCAGCCTGGTCACATAGCGTGACTGCCGACGTGGCTTAGGGCGCGCGCGGAGCCGCCGTTATGCGTTGTCGCCTTAGTCTCGATCGGCGCGAACGAGTGCGTGCTGAGCTGGTGGATCTGTGTCAGGTAGCTTGTCGCGCTTCGGTGCCTTGACCGGGCAGCCGGGCAGTGCTTCGCCCCGGTCAGCCGGTAGCTCCCTAGCGTGGCTAGCCTGCCGTGTGACAGCTGGATCGATTCCTGATGATGCGGGATTTTCCTGAATTGCCGCGCCTGGGCGGGCGGTGCCAGACTGTCTGCGGGCAGGCGCGGCGTAAAGCGCACGCGCTTGGGGAGGCGCGGATGACGAGCGGCTATTCGGGGCCCCGGCACAGCCTGTTCCGGGGTCTGGGTGCGGGCAGTCGGCTAGCGGGCTACCTGATCGAGGAGCAGATCGGGACCGGCGGCATGGCGGTGGTCTTCCGCGCCCGCGATGAGGTACTCGGGCGGCTGGCTGCAGTCAAGGTGATCGCGCCGTCGCTGGCCGACGACGTGGAGTTCCGCGCCCGGTTCCTGCGCGAGTCGCGGGCGGCGGCCGCCGTCGACTCGCTGCACATCATCCCGGTCTACGGCGCTGGCGAGGCCGACGGGCTGCTGTACATCGCGACCCGGTTCGTGGCCGGCGGCGACCTGGCGGCGCTCCTGCGGCGGGCGGGAGGGCGGCTCGCGCCGGAACGGGCTGTGCCGCTAGTGGCCCAGGTGGCCTCCGCGCTGGACGCGGCACACGCCGCCCGGCTGGTGCACCGGGACGTCAAGCCGCAGAACATCCTCGTGGACGCCGTCTCCGAGCGGGCCGAACACGCCTACCTGTCGGACTTCGGGCTCAGCAAGACGACAGCATCGACGGGCCTGACAGCATCGGGGCAGTTCCTGGGCACCCCGGATTACTGCGCCCCGGAGCAGGTCAAGAGCGCCCGCGTCGACGGGCGGGCGGACCAGTACGCGCTAGGCTGCGTGGCGTTCGCGCTGCTTACCGGGACGGCCCCGTTCCACCGCGAGGAAACGCTGGGAACCCTGTTCGCGCACGTGCAGGATCCGGTGCCGCCGGTAACACGACTGCGCCCGGAACTGCCGCCCGCCGCCAACGGCGTCATCGCCCGGGCGCTGGCCAAGTCTCCCGGCGACCGCTACGCCCGCTGCGGCGAGTTCGCCGCGGCGCTGCAGGAGGCGCTGGTACCCGATCACCCGGCCACGGTCGCCGGCCGCATGCCCTCGCCGACCAGGCAGACAGCAGGCGGATCCCGCCCGGAGCAGCCGGGCGGCCCTGATCCGGCACTGCCAGCAGCCACCCCGGATGCTCCGGCGGGGGCCGGGGCAGGCACCGGGTACGCGGACACGATCACGGCCGGGAACGGCAGCGCAGGCCAAGACGAAGGCACGCCCCGCCAGAACCGCGGCCGCAGACGGAGGCGGAGAAAGGCCCTGGCGATCTGGGCGGCCGGCACCGCCGCTGTCGTGCTCGCCGCGGGCACGATCGCGGTCGTGCTACTGCACCGTTCCCCGCCGGAGCAGGTCGTCGTATACCGCGTGCTGGCCGGGGGATTCAACGGTCCGAACGCTATCGCCTCGGACGGCACCGACATCTGGGTCGCCAACGCCGCAGGCGACTCGGTGACGGAACTGAACGCCAGCGACGGCAGCCTGGTCCGAACCAGCTACCGATTCATTAACCCGGACGCCATCGCCTCGGACGGCACCCACATCTGGGTCGCCAACAACGCCGGAGCCTGGGTCACGGAACTGAATGCCCGCGACGGCAGCCTGGTCCGCATACTCACCGACGCCAGCTACGGATTCAACAACCCGGACGCCATCGCCGTCGACGGCACCGACATCTGGGTCGCCAACGCCGCAGGCGACTCGGTGACGGAACTGAATGCCAGCGACGGCAGCCTGGTGCGCATACTCACCGACGCCGGCTACGGATTCAACGACCCAGGCGCTATCGCCGTCGACGGCACCCACATCTGGGTCACCAGCGCCCTCTCAGTGACGGAACTGAACGCCAGCGACGGCAGCCTGATCCGCACGCTGAAAGGCAACAGGTACGGATTCAACGACCCGGATGCTATCGCCGTCGACGGCACCGACATCTGGGTCGCTAACGCCACAGGCGACTCGGTGACGGAACTGAACGCCAGCGACGGCGGCCTGGTCCGCACGCTGAAAGGCAACAATTACGGATTCGACGACCCGAACGCGATCGCCTCCGATGGTGCCCACATCTGGGTCGCCAACGGGGGGAGTGACTCGGTGACGGAACTGAACGCCAGCGACGGCAGCCTGATCCGCACGCTGAAAGGCAACAGCTACGGGTTCAACGCCCCGGACGCGATCGCTTCCGATGGCGGCCACATCTGGGTCGCTAACGCCAGAGGCAATACGATGACGGAACTGACCATCCAGACAACCGGCCGAGCTTGACCACGCGGTAGCTGGCGGACAAGGCCAGCCACCCGCCCACCGCCAGTTCCGCGCCCACGTGCCCTGACAACCGCTCGCACACCGCTTCCCACAGGTGCCAACCGAGCAGTTCATATAGCCAGTGACGCGTGCAGACAAGTAGCAGATGACGGGACTAACGATCTCCCTACCGTCAACTACGAGCCAAGCGCTGGAATGGATATTCTGTGAGTGGCCGCCCAGCCCTATCCTGCGAATCAGCAGGACTCGGAATCGGCGATATCGAGCACCTTCTGGTCGTCGTCGGGACGAAGTGTCAGCTACGGATCGTCGCGTAGTTCATCCTCGGCGGGCGGCGTACGTTGCGGTCATCGTTCATCGCTGGGATCTGCGGCGGCCCGGCCTCCCGGGTCCCGGCTGTTCCCGGAGGTGCCCGGATGGCCGCCACGTCCCACTCCTTCCCTCGTCCCGCTCCAGCCGGCATTCACTGATTCGGAGCGGCTTGCGCTCGCCGGGTTCCTGGCCGGGTACCGCGGCCTGACCCGCGACGCGTACACCCTCGACCTGCGCCAGTTCACCGGCTGGTGCCGCGCCCGCTCCCTGCCCCTGTTCTCCGTGCGCCGCGCCGACATCGAGACCTTCGCCCGCGAGCTCGAGGCCAGGGGCCGGGCCCGCGCCACCGTGACCCGGCGGCTGTGCACCATCGCGGGGTTCTACAGGTACGCCGTCGAGGAGGAACTCCTGGAGCATTCCCCGGCCGCGCACGTCCGCCGGCCGAGGCTGGACTATGAGTCGCACGCCACCGCCTTGGACCGCAACGAGCTCGGCGCGCTCCTGGTCGCCGCCGGGCTCGGCCCGCCTGCCGAGCCGCGCTGATCTCCCTGCTCGCGCTCAACGGCCTGCGCGTGTCCGCGGCGACGGGGGCGGACATCCAGCACCTGGGCCTGGAGCGCGGCCACCGCACCCTGGTCATCACCCGCAAGGGCGGCAAGGTCGTCACCATCCCGCTCGCCCCGCGCACCGCCCGCGCGATCGACCTGGCCCCCGGCGAGCGCACCGAAGGGCCGCTCTTCCTCGCCCAGGACGGGCGGCGGCTGGACCGGCACGGCGCCGCCCGGATCGTCCAGCGAGTGACCCACCGCGCCGGGATCGCCAAGCGCGTCGGCCCTCACACGCTGCGGCATGCGTTCATCACCGCCGCCCAAACGACGCCGGAGTGCCCCTGCGGGACGTGCAGGAGGCCGCATCGCACGCCGACCCGCGCACCACGATGCGCTACGACCGAGCACGGACCAGCCTGGACCAGCACGCGACGTACATCGTCGCCACCTACATCGCCGGGGCAGCCCGGTAGAACGCAACCAGAGGGCAGCCTGCCCGACGTCTGCGGTCAGGCTGCCCTCGACCTCGGCACTCAGCCAAAATGATTCCGGACATGGCCACCGGCAGCGATCGCGAACCGCCGTTCTGCTTGCCTGCCGATTCGGTGGAAATGGCGGCCAGTGCTGCGACCGAACGATCGTTCTGTATGTCGGCCGGTCGCATGCCGGGAAGCAGTCGGGCACGGGACGGCGTGCCGCGCCAGGCCGAACCGTCGGCTCTAGGAGAGGCTGCCTCGCAAAAAATGGATTGCCGAATCCATAAAGCTGCTATCGTTTCATCATGGCTCCAGCGAAACGCCGGCGTGCGCCGGGCGAGCTGACCCCCAAGGGCGAGCAGACGCGGCAGCGGATTGTCGCCGCGGCAGCGCAGCTGATGTTCGACGGCAGTGTCTCGGTGACGACTATCGAGGATGTGCGGGTGGCCGCGGGGGTGAGCAGCTCGCAGGTCTATCACTACTTCAAGGACAAGAAGGCCCTGGTCCAGGCGGTCATCGAGTACCACGACGAGACCATCGTTGGCGGCCAGGAGCCGATGCTGGTGACGCTGGACAGCCTGGAGGGCCTGCGGGCCTGGCGGGACTTCCTGGTCAGGCACCAGGAAGAGCTCGGCTGCCGGGGAGGCTGCCCGATCGGGTCGCTGGGCAGCGAGCTGGCTGAGGCCGATACCGATGCCCGCGCGAGGGTCGCGGCCAGCTTCCGCCGCTGGGAGGGCGCGATCCGCTCAGGACTGCGCGGCATGCAAGCCCGCGGGGAGCTGGGCCGCGCTGACCCGGACGAGCTTGCCCTGGCGACGCTCGCGGCTTTGCAGGGCGGGCTCCTGCTGACCCAGATGCAGCGAAGCACCAGGCCGCTGGAAACGGCGCTGGACGCGATGCTGGCGCTGATCGCGCGCGAAGCGGCCGCCTGAGCCTGGCTGCCCACGGCGGTAGCCGTGGGCAGCCCGCCCGGCCTAGCCCTGCTGAAGGTAGGCGAGGTTGGCGGCGGTCAGGCCCTCCAGGGCCATCCCGGCCAGGGTGCCCTCGGCGAGGCGGCGGCTGATGCGCTGGCGGAACACCACAGCGATGTACTTGTTTGTCAGGTGCGGGCGCTGGGTCATCCGTCCGGCGAGTTCTTGTGCCCGCGGCAGCACCTGGCCGAGCGGCACGACTTCAGCGACCGCGCCCCAGCTCAGCGCCTCCTGCGCGGTAAACGATCCCTGGGTGATCTCCAGGTAGCGAGCCCGGTTGAGGCCGAGAACCTCCTCCCACACCACGAACAGGCCGTCGCCGGGGGCGATGCTGAACGCCAGGTGCGGCATGTCAGAGAACACGGTGGTGTCGCTGGCGATCACCACGTCGGCGAGCAGGGCGTACTCGCTGTGTACCGATACCGGGCCGTTAACCGCCGCGATGATCGGGATCTCCAGGTCGGCCATCCGCTGGACGCCGCGCCGGCCCTCGGCGTACAGCACGTCGGCGCCCATCGGCTTGGTGATGTCACCCAGGCTGGGCCCGTCGATGCTGGCGATGAAGCTGTCCCCGGTGCCGGTCAGGACCAGGATTCGGTTGTCCTTGTCGAAGGCGATGTCCTCCAGCAGGCGCGGGAAGTCGTGGTGGGTGGTGCCGTCGAAGGTGTGCGGCCCGCCGTCGGTGTGGAAGCGCAGGGTCAGCACGCCAGCGGCGGACCTGCTGAGGGCGAAGTTCTTGTACTTGGTGAAGTAGCCAGGATCCTGGGCCAGGTCGCTGGTGGTGCTCACGGTCGTGCTCCTTTGCTCGAGAATCGGAATGGACTGCTGCAGGTCGCAGGCAGCATCGATGTCATTTGGGGCTACGTCCCGTAGCCGCCGTCGATGTCCAGGGTGGCGCCGGTGATGTACGAGGCGTCTGAGCTGGCCAGGAACAAGACCCCGGCGGCGATCTCCTCGGGCCGCCCCATCCTGCCCAGCGGCACAGACGCGATCAGCCGTTGCGCCGCGCTGCCCGGGGCGGTGTTCAGCTGCGTGACCACGAGGCCGGTCTGCAGTAATCGCGACGTCGGCCCCCGCACCGGACAGGGCCCGTGCGGCGGTCGCCCCGATGCCCCGTGATCCCCCGGTGACGAGCGCGGCCTTCCCGGCTAGGTCGTGGTGCAAGGCAGTCTCCTTCCACGACGTGTCTTTACAGTGACCTATAAAAAATGGAATGGCAATTCCATTTTTATTGCAGGCTGAGTGCTGCTGAGCCGGTCGGCAGGAAGGGCGCACTCTGCTGGGCGACGACGCGCGACCGGGAGAGAACGCCGCATGATTCGTCGCCGCTGCGCGGCTCAGCGGGCCAGCTGGCCGTGCAACCCGCTCGGATCCTCGGCGCAAGCCGGTTGTCGCGGCCGCCCGCGGTGGTCATCGTGGGCTCCGACGGCATCATCCACTGGATCGACGTGCACCTCGACTACGCCCCCCGCACCGAGGCCGCGCAGATCCTCGCCGTCCTCGACGAACTGGACAGCCAACCTGCGCAGCACCAGCCGGCCGCAGCCGGGCTGTGCATAACGCGACGGGTTCGAACAGAAGATCAAATTGACATTTGCATGCGGTCTGTCATGCGGGCTTACGACTCATCTTCCATTGTTGGCGGCGTGGGCGCGTCAAGCGCTCGGATGAGGTCAAGGCGCCGATCCCGCACTGGCGTCCACACCGTCCACACGCACCGTCGGCTAAATCAGCGTTGTCAGCTTCGGCGGTGCGCCCTGCGTCTAGGTAAGCGGCGGCCAGGTTGGATTCTGGGAGCGGAATGGGAGCGGCGGGACGGTGTCAGGCGCGTTCAGAAGCGGTCACCGTGCCCGGCCGAACGTCTCTGACGTGCGGGAACGTAGTATGACAGCGGCTTTGTCAGGTTGTGCGCTCGGTTCGCGTCGAGGGGAACGGTCAGTCCGACCTGTCGGCGATGAGCACCGGCCCGTCGCCACCGTCGATGTCATTCACTGGGCCTAGCACTGTCTGTTCCGGAGGCAGAACCCGGTGCAGAATGTGGGTGCGAGGCGCCTCAGAATCACCGGTGCCATGAATGCCTGGAGCTCTGGCTTCGCCCGTTTCGCTGGAGGCGTCGCTGTCAGTGGCGGCCTGGGTCGGGGATCGTGGACGGATCCAGCCTGACGTCTATCAGTACTGGCCGATCTCGCGCGGCGAGTACCGTTCGTACCCGATCGAAGTCGGCGTGCGTGCGGACGGTCACGCCGGTGCCGCCGAGGGCAGTGGCGACGTCCGCCAGTTCGGGCCAGTCGAACATGGTCAGTGACGGATCCAGGGAACGACTTACGAAGCGGTAGTACTCCGCGCCGTAGGCGCCGTCGTTCATGACCGCCACGATGAGATCCACCTTGTGCCGGACCGCGGTGTTGAACTCGGCGAGGCCGCCGAGCATGAAGCCCCCGTCGCCGGTGACCACCAGCGAGGGGCGCCCCGGCCTGCACCTTCGCGTACTCGATGTCGCGAGTCTGGTAATCCGCGGGGACGTTCAGCACGATCGGCCGCCGCTCAAGCTCGGCACGGCGGACGGCGACGGCGACATCTTCGCCGATCGACTGCGGCGACCGTGCCGCCTCGAACCCCGCGCCGGTCGGCATGACAATGTCACGCTGCGGGACGCTCTGCAGGTTGAACGTGTCGGTTTCCGCCGTGTCGCCGGCCAGGACGATCACCGGGTACCGGCCCCGCACGCCGTCGAGTAGCGCCGATACGGCGTTCGGGATGGCGCCGTGGGTGACCGTCGCGGCACCGACGCGTCCGCTCGCGGCGGCGTACCCGTTCGCCATGAGAACCGCGCCGCTCTCATGAGAGCTTGAGTAGAACCTCCCTCCTTGTTCCTGGTGAAAGCTGTTGACGATGTACATGTTGGCATCCCCCATGACGCCGAACAGTACGTCGATGCCGTGATCTCGCAGCGCCGCGGCGGCAGCAGAGTGGAATTTCATACGCTCCCCGGGCCGCGCGCCAGTCACGGACGGCTGGCCGGGGTGCCGGCCAGTGCGGGAGATGGCTTCGCGAGCTGCCTGTCCGGGCGCCGGACGCGCCGCAACAGGCCAGATTTGTGGACCTGATCGAGCAGGATGGCGATGAGCAGGACCGCACCGGTCACCACGTCCTGGTAGTAGGCGCTCACGCCGAACAGGTTGACGCCATTGCTGAGCAGGGCGAGCACGAGGACGCCGACCGTGGTGCCGGCCAGCTTGCCAACGCCGCCCGCGAGGCTGGCGCCGCCGAGAAGCACGGCCGCAGCGCTCACGCTCCGTAACAGCCAGAGCCGCGCAAAGAGCGCGGCCGTTGATCACGGTTCTATGTGCAGACAAATAGATGACACCTGGCCCGGGGGTCCCGGTCTGCCCCCGAATCAGCTGACGCGGCGGTTGCCCTGCGCACTCGTTCACCGGCCGGGCCTCAGACTTTGCGGCGCGTGCCAGCTTCGCCGGCCTGATCTGCCCGCTCCGTGCGTGATAGGGCTGCGCCGGGCGCGGTCGTTAGCGATAACGTGGGAAGCATGCGAGCGGCGCGACTTTACGGGGCCGCGGACCTGCGGGTCGGGGAAGAGCCGGAGCCCGGAGCTGCAGCTTGCGAGAGCCTCGTGCGGGTCACCGCGGTTGGCATCTGCGGCTCTGACCTGCACTGGTATTCCGAAGGCGCCATCGGCGACGCCAAGCTCGCCCGGCCCCTAGTGCCTGGGCACGAGGGTGCGGGCGAGATCGCGGACGGCCCGCGGCGCGGGGAACGGGTCGCGATCGATCCGGCGATACCCTGCGAGCGGTGCCGGGCCTGCCGTGACGGCTACCGGAACCTGTGCTACAACATCGTCTTCTCCGGACACGGCGGGACCGACGGGATGATGCGCGAACTCATGCCGTGGCCGTCGCACCTGCTGTACCCGCTGCCGGATTCGGTGTCCGACGCGGGCGGTGCGATGCTCGAGCCGCTTGGCGTGGCGCTGTGGGCGCTGGATCTCGGGCATGTGCCCTTCGGCGGTTCGGTTGCCGTAGCCGGGGCCGGGCCGATCGGACTGCTGCTGATCCAGTTGCTGCGGACCGCCGGCGTGTCGCGGATCGTCACGGCAGAGCCGCTGGCACACCGGCGCGAGGCGGCGGCTGAGTGGGGCGCGGACGAGGTGGTCACGCCGCGAGATGACATCTCGGGTTACGGAGCGGACGTCGCATTCGAACTGGCCGGGAACGACGATGCGGTGCGGATCGCGTTCGAGTCCGTGCGACCGGGCGGGCGGGTTGTCCTCGGCGGGATTCCGGACTCGGACACGACCACGTTCCGGGCGTCGCTCGCGCGGCGCAAGGGCCTGACAATCGCGATGGTGCGGCGAATGAACGAGGTCTACCCGCGCGCGATCGACCTGGCGGCGCGCGGTGTAGTGGCGCTGGACCCGCTCGTAACGTCGCGTACCCCGCTCGCGGACGCCGCGCAAGCGTTCGCCGCCGCCGAGCGGCGCGCCGGACTGAAGGCGATCATCGCCCCTGCGGCGTGATCGTGCCCAACGACTCCACGGGATGACCAGGAGCGGGTCTCACTGCCAAGACCCAAGCTCTCCGCGTTCGAGCATTTGCCGCCAACTCGGGCCGGGCACGGAGTAACCACGCTACGTTCCGAATGCTGATTTTGGTTTTATCGAAGAAAATCGATCATATTTGAACGTTGAATACGCTCGACCCCTTATTCTCGCATTTGGCGTACCATACCGAATCAGCAGTAAGCGCTAGATACTGCCTATGCATTGAGCCCATTTCGCCGGTATGGGGAGGAAGCGGTGGCCGAGAAGTCGCCTGGGAGCCCCAACTGGAGGCTGATGCCCGGTGCCGTGGTAGCCGGATACCAGGTGGAGGCGCGGATCGGGGCCGGGGGGATGGCCGTGGTATTCCGTGCCAGGGACGTAGGGCTCGGGCGGGCCGTCGCACTGAAGATCCTCACGCCCGCGCTCGCCAGGGACCGGGAGTTCCGTGAGCGGTTCGTCCGCGAGTCGCGGGCCGTGGCGGCTGTCGACCATCCCCACATCGTCCCGGTGTACGCGGCGGGCGAGGCGGATGGCCTCCTCTATATCGCGATGCGGTACGTGTCTAGCGGTGATCTGCGCGAGCTGATCCGACGGGACGGGCAACTGACGGCCGCGCGCGCGTCGTGGCTACTGTCTCCGCTGGCCTCGGCGCTTGACGCCGGGCATCTCGCCGCGCTTGTGCACCGGGACGTCAAGCCCGCGAACATCCTGATCGACACCAGCGCTGGCATCTCCGACCATCCGTACCTGGCGGATTTCGGGCTCGCGAAGGGATCGGGGTCGACGGCGGCGCTGACTGGGATCGGGCAGTTCATCGGGACGCTCGATTACGCCGCGCCGGAGCAGATCAGCGGCAAGCGCGCCGTGCCGCAGACCGACCAGTACGCGCTGGCATGCGTGGCGTTCACCATGCTGACCGGCGCCGCGCCCTTCCCGCGCGAGGAGCCGTGGGCGGTGCTGTGGGCGCACATGTCCGAGCCGCCGCCGCCGGTGACAGCGCTTCGGCCCGACCTGCCGCCGGCCATTGACCAGGTGCTCGCGCGAGCAATGGCCAAGACTCCCGAGCAACGGTATCTGACATGCGCGGACTTCGCGGAGGCGTTCAGGACGGCGCTCGGGGTCGCGACCCTGCGGCTTGGCGCGCACTCGCCGCCGGACCGGGCGCAGGGGCAGCCGGGCTTCACGTCCGCGGCTCCGGCTGCCGCTGGCGCTCCGGTGCCAGGTGCCGTGTTGCCCGCGCCGGCGCCGGACCTGCCTGCTTCTACCGTCTCCCCCGAGCTGCCCGTATCCGCCTCGTACGCCGACACGGTGACCTTGCTGTCGCCGGGCAGAGCGGCACACCAGACCGGGGAACGGAGCGACGGGCAGGAACCCGCCGCCGACATCGCCGTACCGCAGGCACCACCACGGCTGGACTGCGGGGCCGGGCTCAGTACCGCTGAGGCGGGCCCGGGGCCGGAGTTTGCATCGGGGATACCGGTCGCAGGCGAGCCCGCCGCGGACGACGGCGGGCCATCGGCCGTTGCCCGTGGCGCCAGGGACGTGAACGTCCCGCGGACGCAGCCGAGCCCCCCTCGTCGCCCGAAGGGGCGGCACCGCGCACTGGTCATCGCGGCTGTGGCGTTCGTGGTGGTGGCCGGCGGGGGCGTAACGGTGCTTACCGTCCACCCGTGGCTCCACCCGCCGGTGCTACGGCCGGCCGGCCTCGTTGTCGAGGGCAAGACCACGAGCAGCCTTACCATCGACTGGTCTGGCCCCGCCACCGGGCCGCTGCCCGACACGTACCAGATCCTGCGCGACGGCACGGTGATCGGCACCGTCCCCGGCACCGCCACGAACTACACCGACAGCGGCCTCGCACCCGCCTCCCCCTACCAGTACCAGGTGATCGCGGTCCGCGGCGGCAAGCAGTCCCCGGCCTCGAGTCCGCTCACCGGGGAGACCGCGGTGCTGCAGCCCACCGGGCTCGCCGTCCAGGGCAAGACCACGAGCAGCCTTACCATCGGCTGGTCTGGCCCCGCCACCGGGCCGCTGCCCGGCACGTACCAGATCCTGCGCGACGGCACGGTGATCGGCACCGTCCCCGGCACTGTTACGCACTACACCGACAGCAAGCTCGCACCCGCCTCCCCCTACCAGTACCAGGTGATCGCCGTCCGCGGCGGCGAGCAGTCTGCGATCTCGCAGGCGCTGATCGGGCAGACCGCCGCGCCACCGCTGCGTGACGCCAGGCTCGACTGGAGCGGCGACGTCACCTACAAGATGGAATCGCTTTCCCCGGCGGACCCCGCATCGGGCAAACAGCCAGGAAACAGCTGGCAGGATTCCTGGAGCTTCACGCCGAGATGCTCGTCAGGACCATGCGACGTGACGCTCAAGGGCGCCTACAACGGATGGTCTTTTACCGCGACGCTCACCCGTTCCGGCACGACCTACTCGGGCACCGCCGAGCTCAAGGGCTATTCGTACTGCGTCACGCAGAGCAACTCAATAATCGACACCCTGACCATCACAATCACGGCCAAGTCAGCGGCCGCGCGGGGCACCGAGTGGGCGGCGGAGTCGTTTTCCGGCGCTGCGACTCTGAACATCCCCGCGGAATACACCTGTTACGGAGACACGGCGCAGCTCGGGCTGAAGGGCGGATAGGAAGGGTACTGATCGGGGGTGCTATATCGAGGATGGATCAACGACAGGTTGTGCCCGCCCTATGGCGTGCTGAATACTTAATGCAGAAATCGGCGAAGATTCTCTCGGCCTTTTCATGGCGGGAGAGGCCTGCTCGAAATCTTTGCTGCTGACTCGGCTGGAGGATCGGGTGAGTTTTGAACCGACGCCCGGTGACGATGGCGGGTTGCCTGCGGCTGGGGAAGAGATCGGGCCGGGTTCGCGGGTCGCCGGGTATGTAGTGCTGGAGCGCGTCGGCCAGGGCGGGATGGCCGTAGTGTTCCGTGCCCGGGACGAGGAGCTCGGCCGGGTGGTCGCGCTGAAGGTCCTGGCACCGGTGCTGGCTGAGGACGAGGGGTTCCGGCAGCGGTTCATCCGCGAGTCACGGGCGGCGGCCGCGGTCGATGACCCGCACATCATCCCCGTGCACGAAGCCGGCGAAGCCGACGGGGTGCTGTTCATCGCGATGCGCTTCGTTGCCGGCGGTGACGTGAGGTCCCTGCTGCGCCTGACCGGGCCGCTGCCCGGCGACCGCGCGGCCGCGATCATCTCGTCGGTTGCCGTCGCGCTGGACGCCGCGCACGCCGCCGGGCTGGTGCACCGGGATGTCAAGCCGGCGAACATGCTAGTCGACACCCGGCCGGGACGGCCCGATCACGTCTACCTGTCAGACTTCGGACTGGCTAAGGGGGCGCTGTCATCGGTAGGCCTAACCGGCACCGGCCTGTTCCTGGGCACCCCGGATTACATCTCCCCGGAGCAGATCGCGGGCCATGCTGTCGACGGGCGGGCCGATCAGTACTCGCTGGCGTGCGCGGCCTACGAGTTGCTCGCCGGGGAGCCGCCGTTTGTGCGGAACGACGAGCTCGCCGTGATTTACGCACATGCGTCCGAACCTCCGCCGGCTCTCACAGCCCGCCGCCCGGATCTATCCACCGAAACGGATTCGGCCCTGGCCCGTGCTCTGGCCAAAGACCCCGCTGACAGATATGTGGACTGTCGCGAATTCACCGAATCGCTCCGCGCGGCACTCGGCCTGCCGCCATACGACCCTAGGCTGGCCAGCGGAGAACACGCTCCCCCAGTTGGTCTCTCCAGCCAAGCAATTGCGCAAGTGCACCCTGGACCCGATGCCGGGGATGGGCAGTCCGCCGGCTCGGGCGACACCGAGGTATCCGCCACCGCCGGGATGTCTGAGCCAGCCGATGGCCCAGTTGCATTCGTGGCCCCCAAGCTCGGCGATAACACTGTTACCGCTGGGATTCCCGCGCGGGCCAGCGCGGGGGCTACCGGTCCCGTCAGGGCGGTCCGCCCGGTCGTGGGCCGCCGCCGTCCTGTGCCAGGTCGGCGTGCAGCTGTAATTGTTTCCGTTGTCGTGGTGCTAACTGCTGCGGCCGCCGTCATCCTCGCCACAAGGGGCGGCCCCAGCATTGCCCATGTGGCCAGCCCTACCCGCTCCGTCGCCCAGCGCTCCGTCTCATCACCAGCTGCGCTCCGTGTCGACACAGAGCCGATAGCCCGACTCCGTGTTCCATCCGATAAAGCGGGCTTGGTACTTTCGGTCGCGTTCAGTCCTGATGGCAAGACGATCGCCGTCGGCGAGACGAGCACCTACCTGTGGAACGCCTCCACCCACTCCCTGATCGCGACCATGACCGACCCATCGACCTGGGGAGTCGGATCGGTCGCGTTCAGTCCTGACGGCAAGACGATCGCCGTCGGCGACTACAACGGCAGCACTTATCTGTGGAGCTCCTCCCGCCATACCCTGATCGCGACCCTGCCCGGCCCGCTGCATCAGCACGTCGATTCCGTCGCGTTTAGTCCTGACGGCAAGATCATCGCCGCTGGCGGCGACTACGGCAGCACCTATCTATGGAGCGCTTCCACCCACTCCCGGATCGCACTCCTGCCCGAGCCGTCGGGCAAGCAGGTCGGTTCGGTTGCCTTCAGTCCTGATGGCAAGGTCATCGCCACCGGCAACGGCCCGGCCAGCAGCAACGGCAGCACCTACTTGTGGGACGTTTCCACCCATTCTCTGATCGCCATCATGACCGACCCGTCATCGGGCCAAGGCCTCGGTTCAGTCGCCTTCAGCCCTGACGGCCAGATCATCGCGGTCGGCGGCACCGACGGCAGTATCTACTTGTGGGATGCCTCCACCTACTCCTTGATTGCGACCCTGACCGACCCCGCCCCGCAGCCCTACGTTAATTCGGTTGCATTCAGTCCGGACGGCAAGATCATCGCCATCGGTGACAACGACAACCACAGCGCTTACTTGCTGGACGTCTCCAGCCACTCCCAGATCGCGACCCTGACAGTCCCATCCCAGGGTGTCTTGTCAGTTGCGTTCAGTCCTGACGGCAAGACCGTGGCAACTGGCGACTGGAGCGGGACCACTTCCCTGTGGCAAGTGGGCTGACACCGGCTTTCGGCTGCAGGGACGGAACCACAGTCCGGGTTCAGTTGGAGAAGTCCTGGGTGAGCTAGACAGTGCCGGAGCTGTCGCGGTACACCGCGATCCCGATGTGAGTGAATGTGCTGCTCAGGATATTGAGCCGGCAGTCCACCCCGGCGGCGGTCTCGCGGTCACCCGCCGGCGGCTCGCCCGGGCACTGGTGGGACAGCCCGCAGCCACTGGCCATCAGCAGGTTGTGCGCCGATGAGCTGGCCTCCAGGCCCTGGGTAAGCGTCAGCGCGGGCAGGCCGGCGGCGGAGCGGGCCTGGTTGATCAGTGCTAGCACCTGCGCGGCGGCCGTGCCGACCCCGGCCGCTGCGCCCGCCGTACTGGCTACAGACGGAAGTCAGGCTTACCGTCTCGCACGCGGCACGGCGTGCGCCCAGGCGCCGCCGAAGCCACGCCTTCGCCTTCGTGGCGGCCGTTCCCCTACGCTTAGACCCGGTACAGGAAGGAGCTGTCGTGGCGGACACGATGAGCGCGGCGCGGGCGATGTGGACGATGTTCGAGCCGGTCCACGATGTGACATACTTCGCGCCCGAAGCACTGCGTACGTTCACCGAGGCCGGCTTGCGCGGCTACTGGCGCGGCTACTTCGCCGGGCGGGCCGCGCCGCTGGGCGGCGCGCCGGCGGCGGTGGTGACCGCTTCGTTCTTCAACTTCGCGCCCTCCTTCGTGGCCCGTGCGATCCCCGGCGTGTGGGACCTGATCACGCCGCAGGAGGCCATCGCTGTGCGCGAGGCGGGCGCGGCAGCCTCGTTGCGACGGCTGCTTGGCGGCCGGGAGGCCGAGGCAGCGAAGGCAGCGGGCCTGCTGTGGCGTGCGGTGGAGGACCTGGACTGCGCCGGGCGCGTGCTGGCCGCGGCGAACGCCGAGCTCCCGGTCTCCGCCGAACCCCTGACCCGGCTGTGGCAGGCGACGACGCTGCTGCGCGAGCACCGCGGCGACGGTCACTTCGCCGCACTGGCTGCCGCTGACATCGACGGCTGCGAGGCGGTCGTGCTGCGGTGCGCCAAGGACATCTCCCGCGATCTCATGCAGCCCGTCCGGGGCTGGACCGACGAGCAGTGGGGGGCGGCGGCCGCCCGGCTGACCGAGCGCGGCTGGATCGGCGAGGATGCGACGATGACCGCGGCTGGCCGCGCCGCGCACGACGCGGTGGAGGCCGCCACCGATCAGGCCGCTGCCCGGCCCTGGAACCGGATGGGCTCCGCCGGCCTGGCCGAGGTCGCCGACGTGCTCTTGCCGCTCGCCCAGGCGTGTGCCGCCGCGCTCCCCGAGGTAATACCTGTCGGCCGCCTGCAGCCCACCCGGCCCTGACCGCACCGCCGGGCAACCTGGCCGCACCTTGACCGGGTCTCGTGGTGCGCCAGGGTACGGTCAGGCCTCGCCGGCAGCCAGCTGGAATGACATCAGCTCGACCAGCTTTTGCAGCCCGCGCAGCGGCCGCACTATAACCGTCACGCTGACCAGCTTCTCCTCGGCATTCCAGCGCAGGATGTCCACGCCCTGGACGTAGACGCCGTCAAGGTCGGCCTCGAACTCCAGCACCGCGCTGGCATCGTCGTGCCACTGGCTGACATAGCGCAGGGAAGGACCCAGAACCTTCACGGCCGCGCCTAGATAAGCGGTCGTGAGTGCCTTGCCCTCCTGCGGAGCAAACACCGCCGGGGAACGGAAGACGACCTCATCAGCCAGCAGGTCATCGAGGAAGGCCGGGTTCTTCGACTCGACCACTTCATGCCAGCGGCGCAGCGCTGCAGGCTGATCAGGCATGGACGTACTCAAGTCCATCCCGGCCGCTGCCGTCAAGGTCCTCGCGGGCGTCCCGGCTCATCGATGTACGCGCCGTACTCCGTGCAGCCGACGGCGAGTTCGTACAGGCTCGGCGCGTCACCGTCCCGGGCGATCAGCGCCATCCTGAAGGCCGCCATCCCGCACCAGCGTCCGCACCTTTTCCCGTAGGTCTCGAGGTCTGGGGCGCCACTCTCCCGCCAGCGGGGATCATCGGTCCTCAGGTACCCCTGGTAGGCGATGGCCGCTATGAGCGACGGAGACGCGTACTGCGTGATCACCGGGATGGGGTACCGCATAGCAGCGAATCCTATTAGGACGCTTCAGCTGGCGGCTCAGCACCGGCCGCAGGCGAGCAGCCGAAAGCGAGGGGCAGCCGCTCGGTTCTGAAGAATGTTCAGCCGGAAACCCAGTCGACCAGGTGGCGCTGGTGGTCCCGGCCCGGCCATGGCGGCATGTCGGGACAACACAGGTGGCCGCCTGTAACGGACTTGCCGCACCCGGCCTTAATCGCAGGAAAACGGGTGCTCGGTATAGGTATAAGGCAGATGGCGATAGTGCATATTCGCCGTGTCTGCCCCTGAGCTAAGCTAAACGCCGTTCACCGGAAGCTGTTATTAAGTGGCCGCCGGCGGCATGGAAACGTAGCATGGCCCGGTGCCGTCACGTGGATATCTGAGATTCCCGCATGTCACCAACGACCTTGTAGTTTTCGTCGCCGCCGACGACGTCTGGCTGGCGCCGGTGACGGGCGGCCGGGCCTGGCGGTTCACCACGGACGAGGCACAGGCGTCGACGCCGCGGCTGACGCCGGACGGCACGCACGTGGCCTGGGTCAGCGCCAGGGACGGCAGCGCGGAGGTCTATACGGCCGGCCTCGATGACGGGGCCAGCACCCGGCTCACCTACTGGGGCACGTCATGGGCCCGGGTCAGCGGCTGGACCCCGGCCGGCGAGGTGCTTGCCGTCAGCGCGGCGCACCAACCGTTCGGACACTACGTAAGAGCTCGTGCGCTGACGACGGCGCTGTCGGGGAGCCCGGGCGCGGAACGGGTGCTGCCGTTCGGCCCGGTATCCGACCTGTCGCTTGGCACGAGCGGCGACGGCGACGGCGGGGCCGACACGGTCGGGCTGCTCACCGGCACCTGGGGAGTCTTCAACAACGACCCGGCCCACTGGAAGCGCTACCGCGGCGGCACGGCCGGGCGCCTGTGGACCGGCCCGGCAACGGCGATCACTTCCGGCGCGCCGGGTGCGGCCGGCGCGGCCCCTGGTCCGTTCTTGCGGGTGCTCGCGGACCTGCCGGCTCAGTTCGGCAGCCCGATGATCGTCGGCGGACGGCTCGCGTTCATCTCCGACCACGAGGGCACAGGCAACGTCTACTCCTGCGCGCTGGACGGCCGCGGCCTGCGACGGCACACCGACCACGAGGGCTGGTACGCGCGACAGGCCAGCACCGACGGGCAGCGGATCGTCTACGCGCGCGGCGGCGAGCTGTGGCTGCTGGAAGACCTGCAGGCAGCCGAGCCCGCCCGGCTCGACATCACCCTCGGCTCGCCGGTCCGCGGCCGGGCACCCCGCCTTGTCACGGCCGAGGACCACGTCGGCTCGCTGTCGGTTGACCACGGCGGGCGGGCCAGCTCGGTCGAGGTTCGCGGAACCGTGCACTGGCTCACCCACCGGGACGGGCCGGCCCGGGCAGTGTCGGTCGTTCCCCGCGTCCGGGCACGTTTCCCGCAGGTACTGGGGACCAGCGGACAGGTCGTCTGGGCGACCGACGCCGATGGCAGCGACAGCCTGGAGACCGGATCCGGCGATCCGGCAGGTTCAGCCGGCCCGGCCGCCACTCCGCGGCGGATCGCGGCCGGCCAGGTTGGCCGCGTCACCGGGCTGGGGGCCGCCCCCGACGGGAAGACGGTTGCCGTCGCGGCGCAGGACGGGCGGCTGCGACTCGTCGACGTGGAGTCCGGCCGGGTGCGGGAAATCGCCGCGTCAGACAACGGGGTCGTGACCGGACTTGCCTGGTCGCCGGATTCCGCCTGGCTGGCGTGGTCCCAGCCGACCGCGCATCCGGCCGACTCGAACCTCAATCAGCTCCGCCGGCTGCGGCTGGCCCGGATCGCCGACGGCCAGGTTTTCGACGCCACCGACGGACGGTTCGCCGACACCGAGCCGGTCTTCACCCTCGACGGCAAGTACCTGGCATTCCTGTCGCTGCGCGACTTCGACCCGGTCTACGACGCGCACTTCTTCGACCTCACGTTCCCGTACGGGGCCAGGCCCTATCTGCTGCCCCTCGACGGGACGACTCCGTCGCCCTTCGCACCCGAACTCGGCGGGCGGCCCGTCGGCGAGCCGGCGGACAAGCCCGCGGATGCCCCGGCGGCCGGCGGCGAACCCGCCGGTGCCGACGACGCGGCCGACGGTGACGGGCCGTCCGTCCCGCCGGTGCAGGTGGAGCCAACCGGGATAGCCGAACGCATCGCGGCGCTTCCCGTCCCCGAAGGACGCTACTCTCGCCTGCGCGCGGTCAAGGGCGGGCTGGCCTGGCTGCGCAGGCCCGTCACGGGCAACCTCGGCACCGGCAGCGCGCGGCCGGGCGACGACGCGCCGCGCCCGAGCCTCGAACGCTTCGACTTCGCCCGGCGCGAAGCAGCTGAGCTCGCCGGGGAGGTGGACTGGTTCGAGGCCAGCGGCGACGGCACCAGACTGGTCACCAGCGACCACGGCAAGCTCACGGTGATTCCGGCGGAACGCAAGGCCGCCGACGACAATCCAGACGACAAGATCGAGATCGACCGCAGCCGGGCCAGGTTCCTGCTCGATCCCCCGGCGATGTGGCGCCAGGCCTACGCCGAAGCGGCCCGCATCATGCGGCACGACTTCTGGGTGCCCGACATGGCGGACGTGGACTGGGACGCCGTGCAGGACGAGTACCGGCCGCTGCTCGACGCGATCACCACCCAGTCCGAATTCATCGACCTGCTCTGGGAGCTTTTCGGCGAGCTAGGCACCTCGCACGCCTACGCCCACGCGACGGGCGGCGGCAACGGGGCCGCGGCGACCGGCCTGCTCGGTGCGGACCTCGAGCGCAGCGGCGACGCCTGGCGGCTGACCCGTGTCATCCGCGGGGACACCTCCGACCCGCGCGCCCGCGCGCCGCTGGCGGCACCTGGCGCCGGGATCGCCGCCGGCGACGTACTGCTCGCGGTGGACGGCCGCCCGGTCGGGCCTGACGGGCCCGGGCCCCTGCTGACGGGCGCCGCGGGCAAGCCCGTTGAGCTCACCGTCACGCCCGCCGACGGGAGCGGCCCGCGCAGCGTGCCGGTCGTACCGCTGCACAGCGACACCAGGCTGCGCTACCTGGACTGGGTTAGCGCGAAGCGCGCGCAGGTCCGCGAGCTCAGCGGCGGCCGGATCGGCTACCTGCACGTGCCGGACATGGTGAGCCAGGGCTGGGCGGACTACCACCGGGACCTGCGCACCGAGATGCTGCGCGATGCGCTGATCGTGGACGTGCGGGGGAACACCGGCGGGCACACTTCGGCGCTGGTCGTGGAGAAGCTGGCCCGCAAGGTGATCGCCTGGGCCGTGCCGAGGGGGATGATGCCGACTACCTATCCCGAGGACGCGCCCCGGGGACCGGTCGTGGCGGTCACCGACGAATGCTCGGGATCGGACGGCGACATCGTCACCGCGGCCGTCCGGCTGCTCCATCTCGGCCCCGTTGTCGGCGCCAGGACCTGGGGCGGTGTCATCGGCTACGACGACGAGCACGAGCTCATCGACGGAACCACGATGACCGTGCCGCGGCAGGCCTTCTGGTTCGAGGAGTACGGCTGGGGCGTGGAAAACTACGGCGTGGACCCTGACGTCGAGGTGATCATGTCGCCCGACGACTGGGCCGCGGGACGCGATACCCAGCTGGAGACCGCGGTCAGCCTCGCGCTTGACGCCCTGCGGCAGCGGCCAGCGGCGCGACCGCCGGACACGAGCACCAGGCCGTCCAGGCGCCGGCCGCCGCTGCCGCCGCGCGCCTAGGGGCCGCCGCCAGGTCCTCTCACGTGGTGGCCCGCGCCTGGGCCGCTACCGCAAGGATCGTGCCGGCCACGACGTCGGGCCGGTTCCTCGGGATGTTATGGCCGGTGCCGTCGACGACGACATGCCGGCCCTGCGGGGCGGCCGCGGCGAGCCCTGCCTGCAGGCTCGTCCAGCCCGCGCGGAACCGGCGCGGGAAGGGGAAGCCGTCGGCAGCACTGAGGACGACGACGGGCACGTCGGGGAAGGGAGTTGCGGCGGCGCGCAGCTCCTGCACGGCCGCCATGGTCACGGCGGGGTCGTCGTGCAGTTCGTCGGGGCGGACGGTGAGCATGACCCGCCACCCCCACCGGAGAGGAAGGGGCAAGAGGCTCTGCATGCCCTCATGCCCCGGGTCCACCAGGACCAGGCCCGCGACCAGGTCCGGCCGGCGGAAGGCAAGCAACTGGACCAGGACACCGCCCCAGCTGTGCCCTGCCAGCACGCACGGTCCAGCCGCCAGCCCGGTAATCACCGATGACAGGTCGTCGAGCTGGCGGTCGATGGTCGCCAGGCCGGGTGCGGGGGCGCTGCCGCCTATCCCGGCCCGGTCGTAGGCGGCTACCCGTACGTGCGGGGCCAGCAGCGGCATGACCCGCTGCCAGGACGCGGCTCCGTTGTTCATCCCCGCCTCGAGCACGACGGCCGGCTCGCCCGCGCCGGCCTCCACCCGCCGCACGACCCTGGGCCCGGGATCTACGTCAGGTCTGCGCACGCGATTCCCCGAGCACTTCTTCCGCGATCCGGGGATCGGCGAAATCGCGGAAAAGGACAATCTGGCCATCCCGGATCCGGAGGATCTGGATGGACGTTGCCGTCATCGGCCGGCCCGTCGTGGTCAAGGTCGCGCCGTCGGTGTCGCCGTCGGGCATCAGCTGAGTGCGCCGGGCCAGAACGTAGCGGGCGTGGCGGATGGCATGCGGCGTTTCCCTTCCGTCGGACGGCTCATTCCACAAGCGTTCATTGAACGAGCGTAGAACCAAATGAGCCTCCGGTCAACGCCCGTAGAATGAACGAATGACCACTCCCCGGCCCGGTTCGCGCGCCGCGCAGCGCCGCCGCACCGAAGCGCGCATCCTCGACGCCGCGACCCAGACCTTCTTCAGCGCCGGGTACGACCGGACCACCATCCGGGCTGTGGCGGCGGCCGCAGGAGTGGACGCGGGCCTGGTCATGCATTACTTCGGGTCGAAGCAGGAGCTGTTCCGGCGGGTGATCGACGCCGCCCCGGTCTCCGAGGTCAGCGGAGCGCCCGGGCGGGCGGCTGAGCAGATCCTCGGCTCGCTCGCCAGCCGGCTGGTCAGCGAGCCGGTCGCATCGCTGACCCTGTTGCGCTCGATGCTGACCAATCCTGAGGCCGCCAGCGCCGCCAGCACCGGCATCGCCCGCTACGAGGCGCAGATCGCCCAGGCCATCCCCGCCGACGACGCGGACCTGCGGGCCGCGATCATCAGCGCCATCACCCTCGGCATCACGGTCTCCAGGCACCTCATCAAGACCGACGTGCTCGCGACCGCCGACCCGGACCACGTCGTCCGGCTGCTGCGTCCCTGCATGCTTTCGCTGGCGGCCCAGCCAGACCACAGCGAGCCGCCCAAGTGAGACGCGGCCGCTACCGGCCGGAGCGCGGCGGCTGGGCGACGGCAACCCGGCGGATGCCTCCTGCGGAGCGGGCGCCGGCGGTTCTACCCCTGCGGGAGTAGCGGCGAATGCCTCCCGGCGGCTGATGTGACCGCTGACCGCTGCGGCTTAAGCTGCGAGTCCAAGACGTCACAGGGCGGCCGATGCCGGCCAATCCTTCTGGGCATACGGGAGAACCGACATGATCCCTCGACGCGGCGAGTACGGCCTGGACGGTCACTACCCGCGGCTTGGCCTGTTCGTCCAGGCCGCGGTTGAAGCGGCAGCTGTCGCAGTGGCGGTGCAAGCGCTGCGGCGCGGGCGGCTGGTGCTGGCCGGGGCCAGCGGTGCGGCCGCCGTCGGCGTGGGAGCGCTGACGGCGGGCGGCCTGTACTCGACCCGGCGCGGCAAATTCGAGGTCTGGTCGGAGATACTCGATGAGCTTGACCTACGCGGGGACGAGCATGTCCTGGATATCGGCTGTGGTCGCGGGGCTGTGCTGCTGCTCGCCGCCCAGCGCGTGCCGAACGGCCGCGCGGTGGGCGCGGATATCTGGCTGAGCCGCGACCAATCGGGCAACAGCCGGGCCTCCACCGAGCGCAATGCCTTGCTTGAAGGCGTTTCCGACCGGGTGGAACTCGTACACGCGGACGCCCGTGACCTGTCCTTCGATGCCGCCACATTCGATCTCGTCGTGAGCAGCCTGGTGTTCCATAACATCGCCGGAGACGACGGCAGGGACCGCGCCCTGCGGCAGGCCGTGCGAGTCCTGCGCCCTGGCGGCCGCCTGCGAATCGTCGACTTCCTCCCCGACCGCTACATCGAGCCGCTCAAGGCCGCGGGCTGCAGCGAGGTGAGTGTCCGCCCGCTTGACTGGCGGATGGGCTTCGGCATCCCGGTCAATGTCACCGGCCTGGTCTCCGCCCGCATGCCAGAGAGCTGACTGATCGCAATTTGCTGCTTTGCCGGGTGGCTCTGTGGTTTGGCCGCGGTCCTCTCAGGCTGTCGCTCGCTCGGTGAGCAGGTCGCGCACCGTGCGCGGCTTGCGGCCGAGAAGCTCGCCGAGCAGCGGGCCGGTGCCCGCGAAACGTCCCTCGCGGGCGGCTATGAAGGTGCCGAGCGTGAACCGAGCCATGAACTGCGGGGTGCCGTGCGCGACCACCCCGGCTACCCATTCCTCGTCGTCGACGGCTACGCGCCGGACGTCGCGGCCGGACAGTTCGGCGGCGATGGCGGCAATGTCGCTGAACGCTGCGCGTGAGCGAGCGGCGGGCGGTCGACCTCATCGGCGCAGCAGGCACAGGCGTGGTGCTCACTATGATCGACCAGCCCGAAGGTGAGCTCCCCAGCCTTACGGCGCTCACCAGCGCGGAGCGCGCCCTGCTCGGCGACTGGCTCGACCGGATAGCCGACTCCCAGTACGCCGCCGGGTGACACGCAACTCGGCTGATGAGCCGGATGCTTGGGCGCACGCGGTCAAGCGCGTCGCTTGCATTCCTCCGGCAACGACCGTAACGCTGCCTGCGGCGCGAACTGTGTCCGGTAAAGCCCCGCGTACACCCCGCTCGCGGCGAGCAGTTCCTCGTGCGTCCCGCGTTCGACGATCTGCCCGCCGTCGACGACCAGGATCTGGTCCGCCGCCCGGACCGTGGACAGCCGGTGCGCTATGACCAGCGACGTCCGCCCGGCCAGTGCCGTCTTGAGTGCCCGCTGGATCGCCGCCTCGGATTCGGAGTCCAGGTGCGCGGTCGCCTCGTCGAGCACGACAACTGACGGGGCCTTGAGCAGCAGCCGGGCCAGGGCCAGGCGCTGTTTCTCCCCGCCGGAGAACCGGTAGCCCCGGTCCCCCGCGATCGTGTCCAGCCCGTCCGGCAGCGACGAGATCAGCTCCCAGATCCGGGCCGCCTCGCACGCCTCGATCAGCTCCTTTTCCGTCGCCGACGGCCGCGCGTACACGAGGTTGGCCCGGATCGTGTCGTGGAACAGGTGCGCGTCCTGCGGCACGACACCAACCACCGACCGCAGCGACTGCAGCGTCAGGTCGCGGACGTCATGCCCCCCGATCCGCACCGCCCCGCGCACCGGGTCGTACAGCCGCGGCACCAGGTGCGTGATCGTCGTCTTCCCCGCCCCCGACCGCCCGACCAGCGCGGTCAGCTTCCCGGCAGGCACCTGGAAAGTCACGTCCCGCAGCACCCACGCATCACCGGGACGTTCCGGCGCGGCCAGCGCGGCCGGCTCCAGCGAAGCCAGCGACACCTGGTCCGCCCCCGGATACCGGAACCACACTCCATCCACCTCGACACCCGGCGCTTCCCGCGTCTGAGGCAGCGGATACGCGGCGGGCCGCTCGGCGATCAGCGGCTCCAGGTCGAGGATCTCGAAGACGCGGTCAAAGCCGACCAGCGCGGTGACGAATTCCAGCGGCAGGCCGGACACGTCGTTCAGCGGCCCGTACAGCTGCGATACCAGCGCGATGAACGCCACCAGCGTGCCGACCTGGAACACACCCTGGATGACCAGCGTCCCGCCCAGCCCGTACACAAGGGCCGTGACCAGAGCCGCGAGCAGCGCGACGACCGCAGCGAGCAGCTCCCAGCAGGCGACGTTGGCGACGGCCAGGTCACGGACCCGGCTGGCCTTGCGGGTGAACGCCGCGGCGTCCTCCTCGGGTCGCCCGTACAGCATGGCCAGCAGCGCCCCGGACACATCCGACCGCTCGGCCGTCATCGCGGACAGCTCACCCTGCAGCTGCATCTCCTGCCGGAGCAGCCGCTGCGACCGCTTCCCTGCCACCTTGCCGGGCAGCACGAACAGCGGGATCACCACCAGCGCGACGAGGGTGAGCTGCCACGACAGCCAGAACATCGCCGCCAGCACCAGGACCAGGTTCAGCAGCACCTGCAGCGACTCCGACGTCAGCA
>Ga0335072_10003023_pt1 | contig 25580 bp, 25 predicted proteins | sample Lox_Sample_21_FD_206725 | JGI IMG/M metagenome (GOLD analysis project Ga0335072, IMG submission 206725) | Soil microbial communities from Loxahatchee National Wildlife Refuge, Florida, United States - Lox_Sample_2.1 | ecosystem: Environmental > Terrestrial > Soil > Wetlands | place: USA...
ATCCGTTGGTGGGGCCCGATAAGGTGGAGTTGCGTTTGTTTGCGTTTGCTGATCCGCGAAAGGACCTGGTGAGCACGTTGCTGGCATCGGCTCCAAGAAACCTCCGGCCGGGAACATTCGCGGAGGGGCTATACCCATGACGCAAAGAGCCTCGTGTCCTCTCACTGTCGCTAGGCGTGCAGATTCTGTAGCATTGGTTAGAGCCGCAGAGAAATCAGACGGATTGGAATTAAGCCTCACAAGGGCCGCTCTAAATTGCTCGTAAGATGCGAAGAACCGCGTTGCCGACTCAGCATCATCGCTGTTGAGCTTCGAGATTTCTGAAACATGCCGGGGAATCGGGATTTGCTTTGGATCTACAGATGTAGAGACGGTGCGACCATCCAGGGAGGTGCCTGTCAGAACTCCGTCTTTGACATGTAGCGTCGGGCGCGTGCTGCTTTGGCCCCATTCGGAAAGGAATGCGAAGAGCCGACCGGTGGCAAGATAAGAGTCCGTCAACTCAGCGACGACAATGGCCTTTGCGGGAGAGACACTATCGTTTTTTGTCGCGTCCGACTTGACGTTCGTTTGTGGGCTTCCAAGAGAGAGTTCAATAACTATATAGTCCCGGAATGGCAAGGGAGCGTTGAAGAAGACAGAAGAGATAAGGCCAAAAGACACAAAGATTCCCATGACAAGGAAGGACCAAACAAAAACTGTCGCTGGTGTATCCAAGTGAGAGCGAGTCAACTTCGACGCCTGAGCAAATACCAAGAACAAAGCCATAAGGCCCAGGACAGCGATTACTCCCAGTGTGAGAGTTGCGTAAGATACTCCAAACTTTGCAAATGTCGCAACAATGGCAAGTATGCCGGCGATGGCAAGAGCGTAGCGAAATGCCGGGTGCGCGGCCTTGGCAGCCTCAATGAAGCTACCTGGCGTTAAGAACTGACTAGCGGATTGTTTGTGATCATCCACGATAATCCCTCTATCGCGCGCGAGGACTTCTGAATTTGACCACGTGAATGCCTATGAGCATCTTCCGGTCTTCGGGGAACTCTCCATTCATCATGCGATGCTGGGAATCGATCGTCAATATGTAACTAAGAAACCGCAGACTTCTCCGGACTATAGCCCCGGTTGTCATAGAGCTTAGTGGTGCCAGGCTCGCTATGGTCGGCGGCGCGTTGCATGTCGTCGAGCATCGCGCTTTTTTCGCGGGCGTCGTGATGAACGTCGCACGCATCAATTGCGCCGAATACCGGCTCGCCAGCCCGATAGCCTTGGTATAAATGCGGAGCACCCGGTCGATTGCGCCAGGGCCCATGTGCCTGCGGCCTTCCTGGCCCCTGCGATTGTGACTTAACGGGCAGAACATCGGCCCGTCGAGGTCATCGGCATGTCCGGCCGCGTCAAGATAGGCGCGGATGCGGTGCACGGCGCTGGGGTCAACGGCCAGGCAATCGCGCCGGCCGCCCTTTGAGCAGGATGCGCATGTCAATGCCAGGATAAGAATGGTTCTCGCACAAATCTGGTGAAGGTAGGATAGGCTACCGCCGCACGGCGCAGGGAGATGAACAGGCGAGCCAAGCGCGCGGATACGCAGAAGGTCGAAGCGAGTAAGGCCGTACCTTGAACGTTTGATCAGCTTCAGTCTGTGTACGTGTGCTTCCGCGGGACCATTGCTCCATTGAGTTTTCATGGCCGTCAGCACGGCAGTTTCATCCCGGCGCAGCGGTTCGGAAAAAAGTAGGATTCTCTCAAAGCGATTTGAGTACACCTACTCGCAAACTAAAGTAGGTAGTGTTTACTTGCTTTTCGATCGATCGTGGCATTCAGCTTCGCCTCCTGACTCACGCTCGCGACTTGGCTTCGATTGATCTCGCAATATTACTCGTATTACGCGTGGAAGATGGGGAATTCTCTTAATCTTGAATGCGTGGCCGGTTGCGGCCTTCCTTGGAAGGCCGCCAGGAACATAGTACGCTCCCGCGTACCCGGTAGATTCGCTGGACCGCCGCCGGCTACTTTCCAGGCTTCTGCGGCGAGAAGGAAACCGCCAGGTGGAAGCCTCCAATGTGGGTGGCAGTGGTGGTGGCTCCTGTTGAACTCATGGTTTGATAAATCTGGTGCGGTCCCACGAAATACTGCAGTGAGACGCGGACTTTCTGAGCGAACTCGACCCCGACCGCTGCTTCCCCCAGGAAGAAAGCTCTTGATCCGGTAATCCCGATGCTCTGTGCCAGGGCACTCGAGATAACCTCGCCCGACGGCTTGATGTCGAAGAACGCGATTGCGGGATTATTCGGATCGATCGAGGTTGTTTGCGCATAAAGCTCGAGGGGAATGTTGAAGGTGTATTCGGTGGACTCGGTGATGGTGTCCTGGGCTCCGAATTTATTGATGTTGAAGCCAAGGTTAGGTACCAAACGGCCGTCAAGAGCGTAGCCGTTTCCGAAGTGACTGACGACCGGAAAGGGAAATCTGAGGTTAAAGTCGCCGCCGTTCTCGATCTTCGATACGGCCGTTGCAACAGAATCGGTCTGCGTGGAACTGGAAGTAGTGGTTCCGCTGGAGGACGCAGGAGTGGTTTGCGAAGACCCTGCAGTTGCGGTCCCGGCAAGAACCGCCTGAAATCCGAGCCCAAAAGTCGCTGTAAACAAATCGGCATTGACCTGACTCGTCGATTGCTGGGCATTGTAGAGGTATTGCACTCCGTTGGCCCCGACGGCGCTGTTCTCTACGCCGAAGTAGTTGAGGATGAGAGGGCTCAGGCAACCTGTGCCCAGGGTGGGAAACCAGGTGGCGTAGGTGTACGCCGATTTGTTCTTCGGATCGGCAGTGTCGTAACGGCAGCGGCCTGACTTGTCTGACGCCTTGCTCAGATCAGAAATCTTGCTCACGAAGGCCTCGAAGTCGTGCCCGGCTGTAGTGGCTGGTGAATGTGTCCGCGCGCGGTAAGTGACCTGGCCGGCAGGGAAGGATTGGGCGACGCTGTGGACGTTGAACACCAGAGAGAAAATTATCGCTAGTGCCAGAGAGTGGAGTGAACGAGAGACGAGCCGCATGGATGGCCTCCTTGGTTGATTTAGTGTTCAACCTTTAAGGCGTACCCATGATCCAAAAGGGGACACGGTGCGATCAGGGAAAAAAGGCGCTCGTATCCGGTGCTGCCGAGCGCCTGAAGATCGAATGCATTTGTCAGTGCGCGCGGGTGCCTCGCCCCGAAGAGTGCAATTTGATGAATTCGTTGTCAAGCGCGTTCCGGGCCTGGCTCATCGCTGCGAGATCCTGGCTGTTCGCTATGCTCCACATGAACGCTGTTTGCACAGAACCCTTGAAGTAGGAGTCTTCCGCCGCTTGAATATCGGGCGGCAGGAATTTGTACTGCTCACCAAAAGTAACTCCGGCGGCTTGCTTCGAGCCTTCCGGGCTGTACGCGGCAAACGTATGACAGTTGAGGCAGTTTGCGGTCAGCCCGTTCGGCGGCACTGTCCCCTCAAGATAAGGGCTGAAACAGACGTTGTGGGGAGCGTTGAGAGGTTTGGAATCGTCCCTCATCGTCGACGTGGTCATCATGTGGAAATGATTCCACGGAGCCTCCCATCCGGGCTGATTGTTGTTCTCCGCCGTCCAGTAATAGGTGCTCCACACCCAATTGGGATGTCCTGCGAGAAGCCTCATCATGTGCACACCGACGAGAATCACGTAGCTGTCGGTGTCCGGGTCATTTCCTCCGACCACGTTGAAACCGTCGGCGTTAAGTTCGGCCAGTTCCTGTTGTGTGTAGGGGTCGTCGGGGCCGCCGATGTGGTAATAGAAAAAACAGGAAATTGGAAAACTCGTGCCATTAGGGTCCAAAGTCTTGGGGCATGGCCGTTCGGGATGTCTGGTGTCCAAGATGACAGGATTCCAACTGGCCACTGATTTCAGATTCATGCCTCCGGCGCTGACCGGTCTCTTGATGGGATTGTAAAGGCGGACTTGCTGCAGCGAGATTGCCGATCCGGCATCGGAAACAACCTCCCAGATGAGCTTGATGGCGGTCGAGTTCGTCACGAACGTGCCGTCAGGCATTTCGCGTGCGATACCGGTGGCCGGCGGTTTCATGTTGTCCAATTGGCAGATTCTCTCCTTGAGACTAGCCGGCGATTTGAGATTGAGCTTCAGCAGGCACTCGCTCGCCGTAGGATCGAAGAGAACGGATGCCATTTGCGGAGCCTGGACAAACTGCGAGATGAGGACATTCCTCCGAGTTTGCGCGCCTGATCCGGAGCCGAGACTAGCCGTGATGCGAGCCAGAACCTGGTTCGGATACTCCATCGAGCGCAGATCGGTTGAAACGATACGCGTCTTCGCGGGGCTTTCAAGCGTGCAGTCACTCGCGATACCCGCGTCGCATTTATCGGCCCAGCCCACCCAGACCGGGGCCGGCTTCTGATCTTTGAATTCTTGGGTCGCGTGCACCAATGCTCCGAATGCCTGCCAGGCATCCTGATCGTCAGGATCCGGCGCGTCCTGGATGGAAGGTTTGAGCGGCGACGCACGAGGTGTGGAAGACGGCGAGAAAGAGGCGCAAAGCCCGACGACCAGCAGTGTGGCTAGAGAACCGACCAGCATGATGCTTCTCCGCGATGGCATAACGCCTCCTTCTATTTCGTGAAATGCCGATTTTCAGCTATACGTTGGGGATGAAGACCTCGTCCAGCTCACCGGGTTCGGGATGTGTGGACCCGGAACTCCAGGGATTCGTCGCGCCATTGGTTCTGGCTTTGACCGAAGTGAGGCTTGGCGTATTTTTCAGCGTTCTGGCCACGAGTTTGAAGGCGGCACGAGTAGCGCGCTTTGTCTCCGGGGGAAGCGCCGAGCCTCTGATTGCCTGTACAAAATAGAGGAGGTCTCCCGCGTCGATAGTAACGTCGTGTGCGCCGCTCGTAATCAGGTTAGTGATTTTGTTAGCTGCGTCCTGATCGGAGGAAGCGCTTTGAACGCAAGCCAGATGCGCTACCGAAGCGGTGAGCCAGACGTAGAGATCATTCCGAATGTCAAGAAAGTCCTGATGTGTCATCCCGGCTGGGAGCGGAGACTCCGCGCAGGGATCAGCTTTGATGTGTGTGGTCTTCTTCTTGGCGTTTTTCACTTGTCTCTCCTTAGCTGAATTGAGAATTCATTTCCGTTTTGAGTCTGAGCGATCTTCGCTTCCACGCTGAAGATGCGCGAATTCTGCAACGGCGCGGGCGTGCGAGGCAGAAGCATCATGAGTCACCATGGCAAGAGCGATGTAGGACGAAAGCTGGCTCCGGTAGAAGCCGGGAGGATAGTTCATGGCGTCGCAAAGAACGATTGCCGGATGGAGCGCAATAGCTGCATATGCCTGTTGGGCTTGACGGACCAAATCCATGGAAGCCGCCGACTCTTTTTCGGTTGCGGCAACTGCGACCAACGCGCGTGCAAGGTACTCGCGGTCTCCAGCCGGCGCGTCCTTTAGGGCTAGGCCCTCGAAGGTGTGAAGAGCAGCAGCCGAATGACCCTCGGCGAGTTCGAGTTCGCCCCGCGTGCGTAGCACAAGAAGTTGAGAGATGGTTCCGAACTGCGTGGGCGGCAGGGATCCTTCGACACGTTTGAGCTCACGCTGAATTCGTGATCGAAATCTCGCTGGGCCGGAACTTAATGCGAGGCCAAGAACCGTATCGGCCGTGAATGCATGTTCCGGCGACGGGTTGAGAACGAATCCTGCGCTTTCGTCGCGAAGGCAACCGTCGAGGTTGCCCGAAGTGCACTCGATATAAGCCCGATCGAGCAGCTTTGATGCCTCTTCTTCGATTAAGTGGTGCGCCTGGTCGTCGGCAATGCCGGCGTTCAGGGTCTGGATCGCCTGAACGTCGCGCCCTGTATCGGCATATATTGCTGCCAGATTTTGAAAGCTGTAACTGCGCATCGTCGGACTGCTCGAAGCTGACTCTCGTGAATGGAATATCGCGGCTGCCTCATCGTAGCGGTGATTGAGGAAGAGAAGAATCGCCTCGTCTTCAGCGGCGCTGTCCGGGAGATTGTGCTTCTCGAGGTAATCGATCCAGGCAGGAACCTCGTCAACTTGCCCCTGGATCATCAACTCCTGGGCGAGCGCATAGGGCGCGTACGCCGCGTCCGGATCGATGGAAATCGCGCGCCTCAGGTTGGCGATTGCCTCGTCATTTCGATTCAGAAGCCGTAGCGGGACGGTGGGATAGGTCCACGCTGAAGGATCGTTGGGATAGTTGATGGCAAGGTCATGGAACGCATCGACGGCGAGTTCGAGGTCTGCGGCATCAACTGCACGCATGCCGCGGATGCGGTCTTCTTCCCTGCGGGTGAGCCGGTTTTGCAAACCAAGCTCCAGGGCCTTGTCGTATGACTGAAATGCTTCGCTATCACGATGCAGAGAGCGCAGTACATCTCCGAGCGAGGCGAAGGCAAGGGCGAAACGGGGGTCCATGGCGACGGCGTGCTTCAACAAGACGGCGGAGTCATCGAGACGATTCTGACGCAGCAAGGACCGGGCTTGTGTAAAATCCTCAAGGGCGTTCCAGTTGGATGTGGTCACGTCTTCCGGGGGGGTGTCCAGGCGCGCAAGGTCATGGACCGACTCGCCAACGGTATTCCGGATCCAATCGCTGGATTTGCGGACAGTAGACAGAAGGTCTGGTGAGATCGTCGGGGATTGAGATGCGGGGGAGCCTGCGGTCCAGGCGACGCTGTGTTGCCAGTGGTCTCTGTAACTCGCGGGAGTACTGTCCGGCTGTTCGATTTCGATGTTGAGCCGATAGGTCTGTCCACTTCGGGACAGGGTTGCAAAGATTACGCGCACGGCTCCTGCGCGCATCGCAACTTCACGTGCACTCGCCGCATCAAGGCCCCTGTCTGGTGGTTTGTTCATTCGTTCCAGAATGTCACTGACCCGATTAGAATCGACCAGATTGATATGGGCCGATTGCCCGAGACTTGCCTGGAGCAATTCCCCCAGATCGTCGAGGGGGCGTTCTCCTGTTTCATTCTTTAACGGCGTGAGAAGCACAAGAGCCCCCGGAGCGACCGCAGAATTACGTGCTGTCCGATATAGGCGCAATCCGCCGAATATAAGGGCCATTGCAATGATGACAACTGCAGAGACCATCCCGTAGGGAACGAATCGGTGGGGGCCTCGTTTCGTGTTGCTTGGCGCGGCATGGATGGGCGATACGGACCGCAGGGCGAGAGAGCCCCGTTTCCCACTCAGCCAGTTGACGACCTCACCTGCCGACTGGAACCGATCTCGAGGATCAAGGGCAAGGCAGCGTTGGATAGCCGTATCCCATGTTTTCGAAAGATGCGGAACAATTAAGCGCGGAGACGGAGGCGAGCCGGAGACCCGCTGCGCGATGCCGCTGAGAAGGTTAGCCGAGGCGAAGGCCTGTTGTCCGGTGACCATCTCAAAAAGCACGAGCCCGAATCCGTAAACGTCCGTCGCAGGAGAAAGCGGGCGATTGGCTTCCAGTTGCTCGGGCGCCATGTAGGCAAGAGTTCCGGCCGGCTGTCCGAATCCCAATGAGGATCGTGTGTGAGCAGGGTGAAGGGAATCGCGCCGGGCCAGGCCGAAGTCCGTGATAACTGTCCGTGGCACCCCGTCCGGCGCGTTCGGTTCGGGAACCAGCATGATGTTGGCAGGCTTTATATCTCCGTGAATGATTCCCGCTTTGTGGGCAGCATCGAGCGCGGAGGCAACCTGGCAGGCGACCGAATAGGACTGATCGGAGCCTAGCGCACCTAGCCGCTTTATCCTGGAGGCGAGCGACTCACCCCGCAGAAACTCCATCGTAATGAAGAAAAGCTCCGATGGGGTAGTCACATCGCTGACAACGGAACCGCGCTCCAGGTCGTAGGTGCGGCAGACGTTGGGGTGTGTGATCGTGCGGGCTGTGCGCACTTCCCTCCGAAAGTACTCAAGAGCTCGGAGATCCCTGAAGATCTCGGGACGGATGACCTTCAGTGCGACGAAGACGTGGAGCTCCATGTCCTCGGCTTCAAAGACATGTCCCATGCCCCCTTCTCCGACATGGGCAACAATGCGGAAGCGGCGGCTAAGAATGTCGCCGGAGTGCAAGGGAGGAGGGTGCGGTTCGGACTCAAGGACCAGCGGCAGGTCCAAAATCGGAGTCTCAAGGTAACTGCCGGCCTGATCGTCGGCAAGCAGCAAACGTTCCAGGTCCGACTGAAGTTCGGGGTCTCCTTGGGCCGCTGTCGAGACAAATCTCGGCCGCTCGCTTGGAGGCAATTCCAATGCGGCATGGAAGATTTCGTTGACGGCTTTCCAACGTGCTTTCTCCATAGATCAAGCCCGATGATCTCGGGCTACAAGGCAACAATTCCTATCCGCACTTCAATTCGGAATAGAGCCACGCCTTGGCTGAACGCCAGTCGCGTTTGACCGTGCGCACTGAGACTCCAAGAACATGACCTGTTTCCTCCTCGCTCAATCCCGCGAAGAATCGGAGTTCGACGATTTTCGACTGGCGCTCGTCCATTTTTGCGAGCCGGTCTAAAGCTTCATCCAGGGCAAGAATCTCAGGGGCCTTCTGGGGAGCGGGGAAGAACCCGTCGGTCAAGGTAATTTCTGTATACCCGCATCCCCGTTTTGCAGCCAGGTTGGCCCGCGCGTGATCGACCAGGACCTGGCGCATGACGGTGGCAGAAACGGCGAAGAAATGCGAGCGGCTTTGCCAATCGAGTTCTCTCAAATGAGTAAGCCGGATATACGCTTCGTGCACCAGCGCCGTCGGCTGCAAGGAATGCTGCGGGGACTCTCCCCTCAGCCGGGCCGCAGCGATGCGGCGCAGTTCCTTATAAATCAATGGCAGAAGTCTCTCCTCCGCGGCGCGATTGCCCGCCTTGAGTTCAAAGAGGAGCTGGGTGACTTCGCCGGGATCACTCCGCATATGCGCCTCGAAAAAATGGGAGCTCGGTAACTTTTGTATACCATCAAAACGGCCGTTTTCCACAGAACTATTCTTGTCAGGAACAGAGCGCGTCTCGAGCAGCGATTGTCCGAAACCCTTGGCCTCTGATGAGGCGAATCAGGCGGGAAGAATCTTGAGTTCTTCAGTCCTTTGGGAAGGGCCGCCAAGACGCCGTACTTGCAAGAAGCAATCCTAGGCAAATGAAGTAGGTTCAGCATGTGCAGGCATAGAGAACTGGAAACGCGGGAGCCTGCAAGGTGCGAGAAGGCTTCATGCCGGGAAAGCCAGGCCTCTGTCTTCGAGAACAGGCACGCGGCGCGGCCTGCTCTCGAGACTGAACAACATCCATCCTTTTGATCTGGAGCGGGATCCCCATACTCAAATAAGTCCTTTCCGGAATGGCCCGGTTTGCCTCCAGACTCCGCCTATTACGACAGCGAGCTCATGAACGAGGTTCGCTTGTGAGCCCGATTCAGATATCGGAGGTTTCTCCCATGTGGCGATTTTCGTGCCTTGCCCTAATCCTGACAATCGCGGCTTCTTCGGCGATTGCGCAACCTCAAAAGACCATGAGAGCGATCTTGCCGGAGGATTGCAATCTTCAGCTGCAGGACGGAAACATCCTCTTTACCGAGCTCGAGATCGACAGTGGCTGCGTCATTTCATTTGTTCCGTCGGTGAAGAATGCCAACGTAATTGTGCAGAAGCTTACGCTGCACGGTAAGTCGACGATTGATCTATCTCCGCCAGCGGTTTCCTTTGCCGTTCCGGCCAAGCCCGGCACGCCGCAGCAGGCAAGAAACGATCCACCCACCGAACGCGGTCAGAACGGGACCCATGGAGGCAACGGAACTCCCGGTCTTTCAGGCACAAATTTGACGCTGACGATCGAGACTCTGGATGCAAGCGACGGCTCGCTCTGGATTCGAACGGACGGTTCTCCTGCGGGAAGTGGCGGACCAGGCGGAGATGGGGCGAAAGGCTCGGCGGGGCCCTTCACGGGCGTTCATTGTTATGACGGGGGTGCTGGAGGCGACGGAGGCGCTGGCGGCAATGGCGGCACCGGAGGGGACACAACCAGGGTCATGCTCATAGTTGGTCCAAAATCGATAGCTGCAAACCGCACGCCCGGACTTTCACCCAGCAAGCGTCCCTCGGACGCGAATATTCCTGGCACGATCGTTGTCGCTGGATCTCCCGGTGCCGGCGGAAGCCCCGGACCGGGAGGAAATGGGGGACCGGGAGGTGAAGTCAGATCGTGTCATTTCCCGGCGACCGATGCTCATGGAGGTCCAAACGGTCATCCAGGGCCTGCCGGTTCGCCTGGGCCCCCGGGAAACTTCGTGCTATAGAAACACTTTGAAAGGGGGCCGCATTTTTGGCCCCCTTCTTTGAAAAGTGACTTTCTTTTCGTTTAAGAATTGATCCAAATGGAGATACGAACCGCGACCGCATAATCCGATTTCAAATGAAAGACCTTTGATCCCCGATGTCAGATTCCTACCCTTTGGTTTTTGCCTCTCGCGGATAGGGGTTCCGCATCACAAATAGGCCTGCTTTGCATTCGCAACAAAGGTTGAGCTTAAGGAAGATAAGATCATAATAATATTGGATTTAGGTGTGTGCTCTCGCGCTATTTTCAGGGTTCGTCGATATTCTTCGAAGCTTTGGCAACCAAGCCTTTCATCTATGAATGACGGCCTGATCAGCGAGGTGGCCACGAAGTATTGACTTTCGTGGCCACCTGACTTAGCATCGAGTCATAGAGGTGGATCATGAACCTGGAGATTCTGTCTGCGCTTGAAAGATTGCTTGTCAAAGACCCAACTGAGTTGGCTGGTACCCTCAAAAGACTTCTGATAGAGCAGATGCAATCCGCGCCAGTCACGATCAAGAGCGCACGGGACAGATTCAGTGAAATCAATCGTCGCGCGAAAGAGGGCCAAATGCAAGTCATTAGGGGGGCGCCAGGACAGGAAACGATCGTCGTCTCCCTCCGAGACCTTGCTGCGATGGTTCAAGCTGCACGTACAGGAGTCAGCTTAGCGGACGTCTTCGAAGCGACGGGCTTCAAGCCAGTAAGAGGACCTCGGCTGGTAGTCGAGGAAGGAATGCGAGAGGAAACAGAATTGGTCATGCCTCGCAGTCAATCAAAGGTGAAGCAATATGAGGCCGTGGCCCTATGATCCTTTTGCTTTCCACGCAAGCCTTGGTGGATCTGCTCACCGCAGATCCCAAGATGGGAAGCTGGATCAAAGACAAATCTGCACAAGACATTGAGGTAAGCGCTGTTTCCATCGGACAGGTTCTTCAATTGATCGATAAGGAAACTGACGCTGCTTATAGAAAGGAACTCGATGATGCCTTCGAAAAGCTCCTCCTCGGCCTGAGGCACTATCAGCGCATCATTCCGTTTGACGAGAAAGCCGCGAATTCCTGGGCAAGACTCATGTCGATGACGCTCATGCACGATGCATCCAGCCAGGTAAGTCCGGAAACCCGAATGGTAATTGCCACGGCATTGACTCGAAATGCAATACTGGTCGACGCCTCAAGGCCGTATCATGCGAACTTGCCCTCTCTGAAGGTACAGTCTCCATGAGTCCTGAAATTGAACTTCCCAGCCGGGCGCCGCAGGGTATTGCTGCAAGGCCCTTCCAGATCCTGTGCCTTAGCGGCGGCGGCTATCGCGGTCTTTATACCGCCGCATTGCTTGAAAAGCTGGAGAACGAAGCCGGCAAGCCGTTGTCGCAAGTCTTCGACGTGATTGCGGGTACCTCTATCGGCGGCATATTGGCTTTGGGCCTCGGCTGTGGTCTCGCCGCGAAGAAGCTACGAGCTTCCTTTGAGAAGAACGCAGATCGCATTTTTCCGAAGTGGTATCGAATCAAGGGGAGAAAGATATTCCCACGCTTTCCCAAGGGCATACTTAAGGCGAGATACCCGAAGGAGGGGCTTCGCGACACGATTGACGAAATCTTCGGCGATAAGACCAAGGCGAAGATCAACAGCGGAATGGCGACGCAACTTCTCATTACCAGCGTTGACCTGACCTCGCGCACCGCTCGTCTCTTTCGATCGACAGACGTCAATTGCGATACAAGCCTGATCGATATTGCCTTGGCAACATCCGCCGCTCCAACATACTTTCCTGAGCACTTGGTCGACTCCGCCATCATGGTGGACGGCGGACTCGTTGCCAACGCGCCGGATTTGATCGCCGTCATCGAGGCCCTCAAAGGCGCGAAGCTTGAAGATATTCGCGTCTTGAGCGTAGGGACTGCAGGCCGGGAAGGCGCGAATGCATACCGAGAGCCGGGGAGTCCGGGATTGCTTGCCAGTGCAAAGGGCATCTTTGAGCTGACTCTGAATGCGCAGGAAGAAATGAGCATTCAATCGGTCAAGGAGCTATTGGTAGGTCGATTTATCCGGTTGGATGAAACGGCTTCCGAAAAGGAGCGCGAGGAGATCGGTCTCGATATGACCAGCAAAACTGCTGCCAAGACACTGCAACTCATGGCGGACCGCACCTGGAAAAGAGAGTTCAAAGAACACTCCATCCTGTTTAAGGATATGCTGAATCGAAGCAAATGACTGCGAGATCATAATTCTCGCCACCCTGCCTGCTTAAAAGCTCTGCTCTCCGGTCAGAGGTTCTGCGGCTGAGCTCACCTTCATGCTGATGCTCGGCGTGCATGGCCGATGAGACGACTTTGAACAGAGGGGCCATGTAAGAGTTGCTCTTTTGGTTGCTTTCCGTGCTCTCGAACTCTAAAGTGAAACCTCTCAAGTCAACTCGAGCGCGGCGGATTTCCTACGCAGCCTGGGGGGAGACTCACGGCAGCAAGGCCTCCACTAAAAAGATTGGCCTTCTCCTCCACGACGATCAGACGTAAGGGCGCTGCAGCCTCAATTTTGATAATCCGGAAGTTCCTCCGAGATCGATTCTGTCTTCATCAGGCCGGAGCGGACCAATGAGGACCCGACGCTGCCGAAGGGAAAGCGGCTGCTCACCGCGTATTTGGAAACCTCGCCGAATCACCCGTAGCCACTGTCGCCAAAGTATCGAGCTTTTCGACGATCGATTGCAGCTTGCCGCGAATGCGTTCTTGAGCCTTGTCTTCGGAAATACCCCAAAGTCTGAGAGTGGTCCTAAGAGCGATGGAAAGCGCCGTTCTTTCCTGAGCTGTCAACACAAGAGCGGCGGTTCTAGCGGTTGTCATTGCGCTTGGCCTCCTCTGAAGTCTCCGTACTCCGGAGTATAATCCCGCATGCTACCGGATTCGAATCCAGTTTCTATCAATTCTTTATGGCGGGGAACGAGTCCTTCATTGACGATGGTGAGTGATAGCATTCTGTGCCGAGCCATAAAGGTAATTATCCCGCCAAATTGTATTGTTCTTTTCCTCTGCGGCGACTGGGGGTTTCTCGCAGTTTGTGAGTCACCACCGGGGCAGTGAGCACGTTGAGTACTTCTTGCGCGAGCTCAAATCAATTTACCAGCGAGTAGCTGCTCGGACTGCAGGCATCTGCTTTGGAAGCCGCTCAACTGCAGGCGCCTTCTTCGGTGGAAGGTCGAGAGTTGGCGCTTGCACATGAGCGCCGCTTCTTTCCCGATTTAGCTCAATAAGAAAGTTCAGGATCTCGCTGCGCGTGAGAGGATATGCCAATCCATAGGAAGAAAGGACTGCGTGATCGAGAGCTTGATGAGCCTTGAATCGGTTTTCGCGATCGAAACGGTGATGAGTCCGGCGGGGGATGAATTTCTGCAACTACAGTACTCGCAGACGGCGCTGCTCAATTCCCGCGGGTTGAGCTTTCCGAATGTGACGGTGGGTACGCTCATCAAAGCGTTCTGAAGGGTTCAGAAAACGGAAGTCGGGCGAGGACCGATCCAGACATCCCGGCCTGGACTACCCAAAGCGATGCCGACAGTCGGCTTCTTTGGAGGCTGGCGGTAATTCGATCAATTAGTTGCGCATTCCACCAGTTCCGCCAGATTTCCGCTGAGTCCTGTTTGGTAGAAGTGACTTACGGCCGCATTGTGTTGCTCCTAACTAACCTGCTGCTGCGGTGGTGCGCTTTCGTCATGACCTCTTCTTGGAAGATATGTCAATGCGTCTGCAGGTGTCGGTTTTCGCACGATGTAGCGCACGTTCACTGCTTTTTCCGTTGCCGATCGAGGTTAGAAATTAATTTCGAGGAAAAAGCGGCTTAACCGCCGATGAAACGGTTTCGTCTGTTACACTCAGATTTCGGTTTTTCCTGTACAAGCCCCCGAGAAACCCCCGCCGGGTCCCGATCATCTAGACAGAGAGTCGTGTTTACTTTTTTGGTTCGTGCCAGAAAAGCCGGAGAAAACGGGAAGAAAAAGGGAATACCATGCAAGCAACTGAGTTTAAACTGGCAGAAATCAAGCCAAAAACACGGCGAATTTGGTTAAAGAAGCCTGGATTACGGTGGTTGCGATATGTCAGGTACGGGCTCATCGCAGCGCGGAATGAAAGGCGCCGCACGTCCGGGGCGATAGTCAGCCAGACCATGGAGGGCTTCACTCTGGAGATTGAGTCAACACCTCAAGAGGACCCTGTTATGCCGAAGTCTTCCGATTCATCTCTTGGCCCCTTGGGTAAGGCTCTAACTCTTTATCAAGAGCTTTATCACGCCGGTAGGGTCGAAATTCAGACCCCCGAAGAGCGGCAGGCTGACCTCGATGAGGCTATAGCCAACTCCCGGGCTTTCGAAAACGGCCTGCTGACCAAATTCAAGGTCCTATCCCATTAAAAAGAGATGAGTTGGACGTTTGTTGCCATTTCTGCGCTTCGCGAAGCCAGGAAACAATACGAAGTGGATCGTTCAAGGCGCGCTGCAGCCCTGACGAAGGAAGCTGATGCCCAGAGACTCTTGAACGAAGATCGCGATTGGAGAGCGTTTCTCGAAGCAGTAAAGGCCTACGAGATCGGTGGAAACGATCCGACAGCCTTGAAGGTTGCAAAAGAGAATGGACGATCATTCCCGGGATTCCACGAATTCACCAGCCACGGTTTCACTCTGGTCTATTACTGCGATTCGAAAACGAAACTCGCGCAGGCAATCCTTTTCTACAAGGAATCAAGCTTTGTAGAGCAAGCTCAGGACCTTTGGCGCCGACTTAAGTCAAAAATGGTGTGAAATATGGGATTCTTTGCTAGAATTCCGCAACTTTGGCGATATATCGCTGTCGCTGTATTTTCCCTCTGCATTTCGATACTTGGCGTTCTCTGGGCGGTCCATGAGCAATGCCCATCTTTGGGAGGAATAGGGGGAGCGTTTGGCACTGCTGCCGCCTTTGCATCCCTGTTCCTTAGACCCGATTATGGATTGCAAATTTATGAACTCATCAAGCGCGACATCCACACGGATTTACCCAAGTTCGAGCAGTTAGAAGAAGAGCTTAAGGCAGTTGTGGCTGCTCTTCGTGTCAACTCCAATGGGCAGGCGATCCAAAACTCGGCAATCGCCATTGCAAGTATCATTGGAACGGTCTTCTGGGCTCTCGGTGAATATTTTGCCAAATGGCTGCTCCAGGGCCACTTTTGACGGTGGCATCTGATGGTAGCAAAGCGGGAACTCGAATCATGGCATTTCGGCGCCGAGCGGTCTCTTAAACTGCGGCAGTCTTCGGCACCAAAATTCCGTTCGAGTTTTGCCGGTCTCGCGCGACACGCGATTCGCTCTGAAGTCGAATTAAGACTGCGCCATTTGTCGGGCTTTCCGCGCTGCGTGTACTCGACGCGCTCGTTCGGAATTGGATTATCTGGGCTGATCCCACGAGCTGCAAGTCCAACATCAATTCTGCGTCCTGGCGTCGGTGATTCCTCTTCCACCCGGTTGTCGCGTTCCTTTTGAATTGCAGCTGGCTGTTGCTGCACTTTGCTCATGGCGAAGCGGCGGATCGATTCCTGTGAGGCTGAAGGCGGAGCCGAAAGCTGGGTCTGGGAGGAACTCTGTGGATGCCAGTTTCAAGGAGCAAGGCATGGCATTCGAACGCCTACAATCCATTATAAGAGTTTCCGCGGATTTTGTGCATCGTGTTTCCGCTTTGGGTGTTGCTTGTTCGGAGGCACGGTCAGGTCTGTGCGGCTCGTCTTTGCATATAATCTGCAGACAGGAGAGCGACATCGCTGGATGGCACGGCCACAACTAATTTGCTGAACGCTTTATTACTTAAAGCTTCTAACCGGGGTGGCTTCCAATATCGGGGAGCTGGTAAGTGCCGGCAGAGATCGCGATCAGGCTGAGCGCGAGCAGGAGAAGGCTACTACCAAGCATGATATGTGAAGATATTGGCGCTCCTTTCCATTCCCCCGAAATCAGGCCTACACACACCGACGACGCTACGATCATCCCCACAAAAAGAGCCCAACCAATCGAAGGTCCAAGCGGGCCGAGATAATTCGGTGAGATAGCGACGCCCCAAAGCGTGTTGCTCGCCGAGTAGAAGATACCCATGCACAAGACCATGATCCAATTCCAGGCCGAACAGTTGTCGCCGAAATCTCGATAAGTTCTTTTCGAGCACAGCAGATATACGCAATACGCGCAGTTTGGAATAGCTCCGCCAAACAAAACTAATGTGAGAACAATAGTGGAAGCATGAGACGGATCAGCGCTACCGAAACGAATGGCAGATTCCGCAAGGCGGCCAGCGAAGGCCATTGACATGCTGACAGGAAGTAATCCTGATAGGGCTCCACCCGCAACCGCCAGTATTGCGCCCGATACATCCGCGCTATCCCTGCCGTCGTGTTTTGTGGCGATCCTTGCCTTCTGTGCCCAAAAGCCAAGCGCAACGGACGCGCTCGATAGAGCGACACCAAAAAGGACGAGCCAGTCGCCTGAGCTTAACGGTAACGTAGGATGAAGGAGAATGCGAGGAACAAGAACGCCAACAGCATTCATGGTGCCAACCAGAAGGGCGAAGCTCAATCCCGCACCAATCCTTGGAATGGCGAGACCGAACATGAGCGAACCCGAGTACACAACTATCCCGCATGATAGCGCCTCTGCGATATCAAAACTGCTGGCATGCAACATCGCGGCGCTCAAATGCGGGGCGAAGCTGCAAGCAACAAAAAAGGGAAAGATGATGAGCGCCAAAATGGTGAATGGCAACCAGACGCTCTCCCACTCCCAACGCTTAACCGCTTTCATCGGGAGGGGAAAGATCCCATTCAGGATACCGCCGCCGAACGCTAGCAAGATTCCAGAGATGAGTTTCATTGGAGCGGCGCCCGGTTGTAATCGAAGGGATATTTCTCAATAGCAGTAAGAGCAGCTCGCATAAAGCCTAACGTGTGCGCCATGCCAGCGTGCCAGGGAGCGGTGCAGGTCATCTGGGGACTGTGATCAGGGATCAGTACGCCATCGAAGCCATTACGACGCAGAATTGAAAGGACGCGCAACATGTCAATATCTCCATCGTCAATGAAGCTTTCGCGATACTTTGGAACTTTGCCCTTTACATTGCGAAAATGCACGTACGCAATTCGTTGTTGTTTGCTATAGGCATCGACGGACTCATAAAAGTCGTCACCTGTCATTTCCGCGAGTGTCCCTAAGCAGAATTCGAGACTGTTAACTGAGCCAGAATATGTGTCGAGCAATCGCTGGTACATGGCTCTCCGGTACACTAGTCGCGGTTGCTGGCGCATGGTTGGCATCGGAGGATCATCGGGGTGCGCGGCAAGTCGCACTCCAGCTGCCTCCGCAACGGGCAGAACATCTTCGAGGAAGCGTTCGAGGCGGTTCCAGAGCTGGTCGTGCGAGATCGGTGCCAATGAACCGGGCGCAGCTTGGGAATCGTATACCATGTTCCAAATTAATCCATTGGGCAATGGTGTATCGACTGGGCCATCCAAGCCAACTGTGACAGCTCCACCACGCGCAAAGGGGCCGGTAATCCGTCCACAAACGCCTGCGATACTGAAGTTATATCCGAGAATCGGAATCTGCGCTTCGCCCATCCTGCGGATAATTGTTTTCACATTCTCGATATGAAGAGCGCGCCTAGGACCGTCGAGAAGGATGTCGTGCCAATGAGCCGGATCGAGATTTTCAATCGCTTCGAGGCGAAGGCCAGCCGCTTCAATCCTTGAACGAATGGCAACAAGCTGTTGTACAGTCCATAAGGCGTTTGGATCACCGGCTATGCCCCAGGGCAAGTCGCGGTTTCCTGTCGGTTGATTGTTACTAGGGTTGAAGGTGCCGCCTTTAAAGTAATTCACAAGGTGAGCGACAATATGAGTACAGCCTGCTTGGACAGCAAAAGCGTAATACTCGTCGTTCAGCATGTGGCGATAAAGTCCGAGACCAAGTTTCATGCAAATTATCCTATCTTTGGAATTCCTACACCCATATCGACGCTAAGAATATGCCCGTTGACTTCCCTCGCCAATGGCGAGCATAGAAAGAGAAAGGCGTCAGCGACAGCCTCCGGTGAGTTTCTCCGACCTAGCGGAGACACTCGCATCACCAAATCGCGATATTCAGGATCTTCGTCGAACACTTTCAAAGAGCTTCCAGCTGCGACATTGCCTGGTGAAATGGCATTAACACGGACTCCAAACGGGCTGCACTCGAGAGCCAGACATCTTGCAAAGTGTTCTAGCGCTGCCTTGGCAGTCGCGTAGGCAGGAATGCGGGTGTGCGGAAATCGGGCGACATATGAGGATGTGAAGATCAGATGGCCAGCCACAGCCTGTTGGCGCCATGAAGAAACCACCGCACGCGCAAGATAGGTTTGGGCCAAGTAGTTAAAACGGAAGATACGGTCAAATTCTTCCTTTGAAGTATCGAAAAAAGGATGAAGGCTGCAGCCGCCCGCATGTCCAAGAACTGTATCAAGGTTTGGAAACTTCTTCATCGCGTCACCTACAACGCAGTTGACGGCCTGCGAATCGGTCACGTCCATCTGGTAATACTTGTAGCTTTCGGCCTCAATATTCCACTGTTGAAGAATCTCCGTTGCCTCAGCATCGTCCTTGATGTCTGTGAGAACAAGAGTTGCCCCAGTCTCGGCAAGGCGGCACAAAATATGTTCTGCAATTGCTCCAAGAGCTCCGGTGACAAAAATTGTACGATTTGATAGATCGACTTTAAACACGCCGATACCGCCTTTCGTCAGTTCAGGATCTCTGCCCCCGATTCGGTCACGACAATGTTATCCTCGGTGCGGGCGCCAAAATGCCGCTCAGGAAGATATGCCCCCGGCTCTACCGTAACGACCATTCCGCATTCAAGAGGTTCGCGCACACCAGGCGCGAGCTGAAAGCCGGGGTCATGGTATCTGAATCCGACGTGATGACCGGTAGCATGGGTGAAAAATGACCCATATGCTGCATGAGAAAGAACTGCTCGCGCTGCCGCATCGACTTCACCAGCCGGAACACCGGGTAAGATGGAGCGCAATGCGGCCTGTTGCGCTTCGTGAACAGCGCTGAGCAGATGAAGAGCCTCGGTTTTACCCTGACCAACCATGGTTGTGCGGGTTAGATCGCTCCAGTACCCATCCACGCAAGTTGCTAGCTCGATAAGCACGAGCTCGTTCGTCTCCAGCCGCCGGCCCGATGAACGATTGAAGCGGCCAGCATTCGCTGTGTTGGGGCCGGATTGAACCATCGCCCATGCGCGGGCCGTGCCGATTCCGTTGGTGCCGGTGCACTTGTGAATAGCCGCTTCCGTGACCGCCGCTGTTTCGGCTTCGGTCGCACCCGGAAGGAGAGAGGCGCACCACGCTTCCAGGCCCACATGCGCTACTTGATTTGCGCGCCGAATATGATGGATTTCCTCTTCAGTTTTAAGCAGGAAAAGGCGCAGGAATGCAGCATCAAGCTCTTTTCTCATCACAAAATTGCGAGTGAGGACTGGCAAGATCTCATCGGGGATGGGTGGCTGTTCCGCCGACTGTACAGGCAACGACGATCGACCGGAGCTTGCGCCGAAAACACCCACATCGAAGCGCGAGATATGGCCGGTTTTCAACTCCGCGTTTAATTTCTCTTCGAGAACAGTAAACGGCCGTTGACAATTCGGGTTGCCCCAAGGAAATCTGACAACCTTAATATCGTTGCTAAATGAATCCGCGGGCTCTAATTCAGGAACGAAAAGGACAGGTTCGGTTTCGGCGGGAAACAAGAGAAAAGAGAGACCCCAAAATGGAGTATGGCCGATCTGCAGAAGTAATTCCTCCGGCCGCCAGGAAAACCATGCCTTTAGTCGATGCTCCTCCATGAATATTCGAATTCTTTCTTCGCATGTAACTGACCTTTGCAATTTAGGCCTCCTACATGATTCCGTGTTGTGCAAATACCGAAACTGCCGATTTACCATCGGATAGGTTTTTCTTTACGAGCTTTTCCTGCCGCGCCTTTTCAAGCGCTTTTCGGAATACTTCTTCCTCGGCTTCGACCGGAATCACGCACACGCCATCGATGTCACCAAAGAGAATATCGCCGGGACGAATGCGGACGCAGCCAATCTCGATTGGAACGCGAAAATCGTAGACTATGTAACGAGGAGCTGAATCCTGACCGTAAGAACCTAAACCGAAGGTCGGAAACTTCATGCGTAGCAGGGCTTTGGTATCGCGATAATAACCATTGACAATCGCTCCGCGCGCACCTAGAACCGCTGCGCGGGTAGACATCATCTCTCCCCACATCGCGTTTCTCGGAGAGGATCCTGTGTTGGCGTAGATTTCATTATGCGCAAGATCATCAAGCGCCTCTAGCATCAAGCCAAATGGCTTGTGCCGGACATCACTTTTGCTATTGCTGCTTATCTCTTCAAACACGTCGCCGGATAAGACCGGCATGGCACGGCCGACGAGTACCGATTCTGGATCGAGAGGCCGGATTTGGGGAGGTAGAAACTGGTGCAGCAGGTGCATTTTGTCCATAACGTCACCCACTACGCAAGTAAAGAGCTCGTGCTCTGCTAGCGCAAAAAGCTCGTCATCTGTTCTCCAAGGGTTCATTGATGTCTCCAGAGTCTATCTTTGCAGCACTAAAGCCTGTCCTTCCGGCTGTGAAGTTGAGGGCTCGCATCGATATCCAATTTGCGCCGCGTCAGCCTCGCGCTTAGATGCAGTTCGTGACACAAGCTCGGCACCTCATTGTGCTTACCGCCATTCTCCTGCGCAAATACAAATGCAATCCACGATAGGCGAAGCGTCGATGCTTCCGCGCTAGTTCCTTCAGACGTTTCTGAATCCAACGACCAATCTCATCTGCCCGTTGATTGCAAGCAGGTGTTCAAACCTGCGGTTTGTTGTCAATCGCACGCCGGCAATAAATCCGCGACCAGTATTGGTGAAAGGAAATCTGAGATCCACTTCATCCTCTCCAAGTTCCAAAGGAGTAATCAGCCGCGTAACTTCTCGATTTTCAGCAAGAAGCGACCGGCCTTCATATCCAAAAGGCGATGTAAGCGCGCTGTCACCCGAAACTAACAAGACACTTTTCTCTTTTTCCAGGAAGGGAGGACCGAAGGTAACATGCTGAGCCCAATCGAAGATGTCGCTGTCCTTTCTGTGACTTCTAACAGTTTCTCTAACCCGGAAAACTGTTTCGCCCTCCCGTAAGGTTGTCTGGCGTTCAAATACCAGTTGTGCCAATGGTGGTATCGCATTCCAGCAGCAGCTTACACTTTGCAACTCATTACATTCCCATGCGTTCCAACGTTGTAACGCAGCCTCTCCGCGCAAACTTAGACCCGAGGATAACCGATCTGTGGACCGCGGCCCGAAATAGTCAATACACAAAGCATGGCCAGAATAGGAAGCTAGAAATACGCGCAACGACTCACCACCATACTGCGCGAGCGCTGACTCACTAAGTTCCGTAAACTCATCCACAGCAGCCCACGGCGCTTCCCAGAGCAGGGTGGGAGCTGAGGTACTGCTGCCATCGATAAAGCTGAGTTGAGCTAGATGTCCTTCGCTACTGTGAACAATAAGCTCCACAAGATGATTAGAGAGTCGAATGCTGGCACGGTCTTTCCATCGGAGCGATTCAACACCTGCCATGGACTTCTTCCCTCGAGTCGGGAGATGTAGCAATGATCGAGCGCTCAGTCCGCAAGAATCTTGGCACTTTTGGAAATGATCAAACCTTAAGGGATCTTGCAATAGCGCTGCCCTTAAGCTCTATCGCGAACAGTGGCTATACGTCTAATGACGAGATTGTGTCAGTCGCCTCTTTCCGAAAGCCGGTGTAAATAGCTGCACACCCTATCGAGCGAACTCAGGCTTTCATCTTGTTTTGCAGAAGTTTCAACAGAGTAACGTCCAGGGAGTGCCCATGCCAATTCCGATAATGAGTTCCTGCACGCTCAGTGTCGAGAATGCCGAAGGGGCCGCGGAAATTCCATAATGCCCATCCTGAACGCAGCCTACCTATCATATCCAACGCATCGTCGAACCATGCATAGACGACAGTGGGAGGAGTATGCTTATAGCACCCCATTTCGCCAAAGTGGATTGGGATGCCATCCTTTGCTAAGCTACCCCAAGCGCGGTACTTTTCCCAGACACTAGTCGAATTAGCAATGATACCGCCCTTGGCATCCTTTAACGGCCAGCCCGGAGGCGGCCATCGGTCACTGCCCGCGCCGCGCGCCCATTCACAACGATAATGTGTCAGTTGAATTGGATAATAGTCGTGACAACTCTGCAGGATATGGGTATCAATCAATTCTGCAATTGGCGCATCAGCACCCGGATAGCCATCCGTTACGATCAGTCTTTCGGGATCGATATTGCGGATACCGCGGATTGCAGCACGAGCTACACGCGCGTACTCTCTTTCTCCCTCCTCAGTTGACAAAGTAGTATCAGCATCGCGAGGCTCATTTACAAGATTGAAGCTTAATTTGTCGCTCGATATACCTTTGTAACGCTTCGCGAAATAAGTCCACTGATTTACAAATGCAGCGAGAGCAAGAGGGTCATTGTAGACGCTAGTTCTCTCTCGCGTGACTTGGATACCTGTTAAGGTAGGGTCCAGTTGATCAAGGCAGCACTCTCCTGGCGCTCGATGAAGGCAGATATTAATGTGGATTCCATATCGCTCTCCCAGACGGATGGCTCGATCAATCGGCAAGACGCATTTCTCATTAATTTGCATGGGATCCTTGGGACTCGTCCAAAACCGATAGTCCATTGGCAGCCGGACCCAGTTGAATCCCCAGTCTCGCATCCACTGAAAATCATCTTCTTTGAATCCACCGTCATTTACGTAAGGGAAATATTTCATCCAATCAGGATCCGTCGAAAAATACTCAAGCAGATTAAATCCGTACCACCGCGGATTAATGCTGAGAGAGGCCGAGGGCTTGCTCTGGGCGGCAGTCCCAAGGTGAGACAAGCCCATAGCCATACCACATAGTGATTTAATAGCAGATCGTCGCGACACATTTTCAAGGCGTATAGTATTCATTTCAAGTGACATAGAGCAACCCCTTCGGCGAGCGACGGAATCGTATCAGAGAAGGGAAAGCCTCTGCCAATCTGATACGCTCATTCGTGTTTCTAAGCGTAGGATGCCTTGGTGGATGTTTGCATTCAACCTGGAACTGCGGCACAGGATCATACAAATGACGCGACATCGATTAGCAGAGACCGGAAGACGAGTTCTCGATCTTAGTGAAATCGGAATACCGGAAGTTCCTGTTTTCGGTTGTTATGAATATTCATCAGTCAGGGCCGGCCTGCAGGAGCATTCTCACCCTGGCATTATCGAGATCTGTTTCCTGGAACGCGGTCATCAGACCTATCGAGTCGGAGGTCTCGAGTATCGATTGGCGGGAGGCGACGTTTTTGTCACCAAACCTGGCGAACCTCATGACACGGCAGGTCAGCCTGAGGATCGAGGTAAATTGTATTGGATCAATCTGAGGATGATTCAACCAAGAGGGCCTTTTTTATCATTGCCCCGACCTGATGCTGAGGCGTTGACTCAAGCGCTTTTGTCCATACCGAAACGATGCTTCCCCGGCTCGGACATACTCAAAGTGATTTTTGATGAGGTTTTCCAGGCCTACGATCAGGAACATCATTCGCTCACGAGAGTCTGCATAACTAATCTACTTGTCCGCAGCCTACTTGCAGTTATCGAGTGTAGCCGTCGCTTAGGATCAACCCGCTGTTCTCCAATAATCAAAAGACTTATGCAACGCATAGACTCCAGACCAGAAGAGAACTACAGTCTCTCAGCGCTTGCTGGCGAATCAGCATTATCACTCTCCCGATTTAAGGCGCGGTTTAAACATGAAACCGGCATAGCCCCTCACGATTTCATCCTACGCAGCAAGGTTGAGGCTGCCAAGAAAATGTTGGCTCTTGAAGATCTGACTATAACCGACATTGCAATGCGGCTCAATTTCAGCTCTTCGCAGTATTTTGCCACAGTGTTTAAACGCTGCACAATGCAAACTCCCACTGAATTTAGAAGCGGAGGAACGGAGATTCCTCTTCGTGACATTGAAGTGACCTCCTGAGCGCACCTCATTTTTCGAGCAGGCTAGCCTGTAAGGTCATACTCTACCCAGACGCTCTGGATTTCTGCTCCATTTGGACTTAGAAACTTGGGACCATGGCGCCCTTTGTACTCAGGGAGCCGATTGCATTGCTCGATTCTCCGCAGCCATAGTGCCAACTCTGACCGCGATTTCCGCATCTTGAGTGCCAAGAAAATGAAGGGTGTCAACGCCGGTTGAAATTTCCGCATTTCGCCGGTCGAAAATTCCCCCACCTTGCTGAGGGTGAAGGTTTACAGTTGCAGCCGATTCCTTGAAGATGGTGTCGGCTGGTGAAGCGGAGGCGAGCGCTGCTGGAGAGCAACTCGCCAAGGAATAACCAGCTGCGACTCATCGAGACGGTGAGGGGTTGAGCGGAACGGGATGCTGTTCCGCTCAGCCGTGATCCCCACCGGACGATAGATCGCCTATGCCTCAGAAAACTCATGGAAGCTGGTTGTGCTTACTGCGGCTGCGGTGAGCCAGAACCGCTGGTGCGTCGTGTTGCTGATCGGGCAGAGGAATGAGTCCAGCCTTGCGGCGTTCCTTGAGCCTGTAACTCTCCCCGCGGATGTTGATGGTGGTGGAGTGATGCAGCAGCCGGTCGAGGATGGCTGTTGCGATGATGGGATCGCCGAAGATCGAGCCCCATTCGCCATAGCTTTTGTTGGAAGTCAGGATGATCGAGCCTCGCTCGTAGCGTGCGCTGACCAGCTGGAAGAAGATGGTGGCGCCCAGGTCATCGAGTGGCAGGTAGCCCATTTCATCGATGATGAGCACCTTGGGCGCGAGATAGACGCGCATGCGGCGGTCGAGCCTTCCTTCGCGATAGGCGCGGCCGAGATCGGTGACCAGATCATGCGCGGTCATGAAGTAGGCGCCGTTGCCGGACTGGATAGCCGTCTCGGCCAGGGCTACGGCAAGATGGGTCTTCCCCACGCCTGGCGGCCCGAGCAGGATAACGTTGGATGCCTCGTGGACGAAGCGCAAGGTGCGCAGCTCGCGGATCTGGCGCTCGTCGATCGACGGCTGGAAACCGAAGTCGAACTGATCGAAGGTCTTGATGTAGGG
>Ga0335072_10003024_pt1 | contig 25577 bp, 22 predicted proteins | sample Lox_Sample_21_FD_206725 | JGI IMG/M metagenome (GOLD analysis project Ga0335072, IMG submission 206725) | Soil microbial communities from Loxahatchee National Wildlife Refuge, Florida, United States - Lox_Sample_2.1 | ecosystem: Environmental > Terrestrial > Soil > Wetlands | place: USA...
CCGGCGGCCGTCCTGCCCAGACGGCATCGAGCGGATTGCTGTCGAGCGGCTGCAGCCGGCCACCGGCCTTTTCCGCCGCCGCGCGATAGCGCTCGACCTCGCCCAGCGTAAGGAGGCGGGGATCATAGGCGAGGCTCTCGCCCGGCTTCAGCGTCGCCGCGATCCACTCGCTCGCCGGCTCCTCGGTGAGGTGGCGAAGCGCATAGAGCGCGCCATCAACCTCGGCCTTGGCCTGGAGCGTATAGCGGCCATCGACGAACACTGCCGCGCTCGCCGGCAGCACGATGGCGAGGCCGGCCGAGCCGGTGAAGCCGGTGAGCCAGGCCAGGCGCTGAGCGCAGAGCGGGACATACTCCCCTTGATGCTCGTCGGCGCGCGGCACCAGGAACCCCTGGACGTCCCGGCGCCGCAGCTCGGTCCGCAGCAGCGCCAGCCGTGCGGCCGGGCCGGGCGCCGGGGTCGCCGGCGCGGCACCGAGTTCGGCCGCCAGCGACTGCAGCGCCGATGTCAGCTCGGCGGAGGGCTTCGCCGCGGCCAGCGCCGGCCAGTCGCTCTCCAGCGCCGCCGGCGCCGCGGCAAGCACCCCGGCGACCAGGTCTCTCACCCCGGCGGGGTCGTAGGGCGAGCCGTCCCGAGCGAGCAGGGCGCCCAAATCGGCATTGCTGCTATGCACAATGAGGTTCCTTTTTTAACGGGTTAGCTACCGCCGCTTCCTAGGATGAGGCTAAGGCGCGCCCCGGCGCTCGACAAGGGCGCCATGGGGGGCCGCTCCATCAGCCGCGTCATGCAGCATCTGTAAGGCTGGGTTGCAGAGTTCCCTCTCGCGGGTCCGGGCAAGATTACTTACCTATTGTGCAACTGCGAGATAGCACCTTCGCAGGTGCGTAAAGGAGTGTATAAGATGTTGAACATTCTCGGTAATTTGCTCCATGGCGTGTCCGCTTCGCTGGCCGGCTGGCGGCAGCGGCAGCGTGCCTATGCGGAGCTCGCCGCGCTCGACGACCGGTCGCTGGCCGATATCGGCATCACCCGCTCCGAGATCCCCTATGTGCTCTCGCAAGCGGCGCAGCGCCAGATCGAGACCGGCACTCCGGCGAACAGCAACTTCCAGCACGCCGCCTGATCCCACCCGGCCCGGCCGGGTGCACCGCAAAAAATCCCGGCTGGCCGCCTGAGGGCGGCCGGCGCGGGATTTTTACTATCTGCGGCATCAATCGCGCTTGCCGCCGCGGCCGACCGAGGCAATGTTGAGAGCAAGCATGACCGAAGCGAGCTTGCATCGGCACGGCCATGGGCATGGGCACGGCCATGGGCACGAGCATGGCGGCGGCCGGCACCAAGCCGGCTTCGGCGGCGCCTTGGCGCTGGGGCTCGCGCTCAATCTGGGCTTCGTTGCCGTCGAGGCGGCTTACGGCGTCATCGCCAATTCGGTGGCGCTGATCGCCGATGCCGGTCACAACCTCGGCGATGCGCTGGGTCTTGCCATCGCTCTGACCGCAAGCCTGCTCGCCCAGCGCCGGCCCTCGCACCGCTATACCTACGGGCTGCGCAGCTCGTCGATTCTGGCGGCGCTGTTCAACGCCATCGTGCTGCTGATCACGGTCGGCGGCATCATCGTCGAGGCCGTCAACCGGCTGGTCGCGCCGACGCCGGTGGCGAGCCGCACCGTCATGGCGGTGGCGGCGATCGGCATCATCGTCAATGGCGCCAGCGCCCTCCTCTTCCAAAGCGGCCGCCACGGCGACCTCAACATTCGCGCCGCTTTCCAGCACATGCTTGCCGATGCCGGCGTCTCGCTCGGCGTCGTCATCGCCGGCGCCGTGATCCTCTTCACCGGCTGGCTTTGGCTCGATCCCGCCGCGAGCCTTGCGATCGCTCTCGTCATCGTCGTCGGTACCTGGCGCCTGCTGCGCGATGCGGTCAACCTGGCGCTGCACGGCGTGCCGCCGGGCATCGACGCCACGGCGGTGCGCCAGCATCTCGACCGGCTGGTGGGCGTTGTTGCCGTGCATGATCTTCATATCTGGCCGATGAGCACGACCGAGACGGCGCTCACCTGCCATCTGGTCATGCCGGGGGGTCATCCCGGCGACGAGATGCTGGCGCTGCTCGCGCATGAGCTGCAGGATCGCTTCGGCATCGACCACGCCACCATCCAGGTCGAGACCGGCGATCCCGATCACCCTTGCAAGCTGGTGCCGGATCACGTGGTATAACCAGGCCGCGCTGATGCGGCGCAACGAGGCTTAACCCAGCGTGCCGTCCGCCGCCGTCGAGGTTCAGTCCGTCCTGGTCCTGCTGCTGGCAGCGATCGTCGCCGTGCCGCTGGCGCAGCGCCTCCGCGTCAGCCCGATGCTGGGCTATCTCGCTGCGGGCATGGTCGTCGGACCTTACGGCTTCGGCTTCATCCGCGACACCGGCGAGGCGGAGCTGCTCTCCGAGTTCGGCGTCGTCTTCCTGCTCTTCACCATCGGCCTCGACATGCCGCTGCAGCGGCTGCAGGCAATGTGGCGCTACATCTTCGGCCTTGGCCTCGCGCAGGTGCTGGTCACCGGCGGCGCAGTCGGGTTCGCCGGCTATGAGCTGGGCCTTTCACCGCGCGCCGCGCTGGTGGTGGGCGGCGCCCTCGCCTTCTCCTCGACCGCGGCGGCGCTGCAGCTGCTGGCCGAGCGCGGCGAGCTGGCGAGCCGTGTCGGCCGCGTCTCGCTCGCCATCCTGCTATTCCAGGATCTCGCGGTGGTGCCGCTTCTGGCGCTGCTGCCGCTGCTCGCCCGGGGCGCCAGCAACGGCATCGCCGCGGCGCTCGGCCTGGCGCTCGCCAAAGGCGTCGCCGCCATTCTGCTCATCCTGCTGCTCGGCCGGCTGGTGCTGCGCCCGCTCTTCCGCATCAGCGCGATGACGCGCATCCGCGAGACCTTCGCCGCCACCAATTTGCTCGTCGTCCTCGGCCTTGGCTGGGCGACGGCGGAAGCCGGCATGTCGATGGCGCTGGGCGCGTTCCTCGCCGGGCTGCTGCTCGCCGAGACCGAGTACCGCCATCAGGTCGAAGCCGACATCCTGCCGGTGCGCGGTCTTTTCCTCGGCCTCTTCTTCATCACCGTCGGCATGGTGATCGACACGACGCTGGTGCTGCGCCACTGGCAAGCCGTGCTGGTGCTCTCGGCGGTGTTGCTGGCCGGGAAGCCGGTGATCCTGTGGGCGCTTGCCCGTCTCTTTCGGCTCGGCGCGCCGCTCGCGATCCGCGCCGGGCTCTTGCTGTCGCAGTGCGGCGAGTTCGCGTTCGTCGTCTTCGGCATCGCGCGCCAGCTCGGCCTGATCGAGCGCGATCTCGGCACCATTCTCATCGCCACCGTGGCGCTCACCATGGCGACGACGCCGCTGATGGCGGCGCTCGGCCGCCGCCTCGCCGGCGCTTTCCAAGTGCAGCGCGCACCGGAAGCGGCGCTGATGGCCGAGGAGGCGGCCGATCTTTCCGGCCATGTCATTATCGCCGGCTTCGGCCGCATCGGCGGGATCGTCGGCCAGATGCTCGCCGAGCAGCAGCTCCCCTATATCGCGATCGAGCAGAGCGTGCCGCTGGTCGAAGAGAGCCGGCGCCATGGCCGCCCGGTCTATTTCGGCGATGCCAGCCGCGCCGAGCTGCTCAACGCCGCCGGCGTCGAGCGCGCCCGCGCCGCGCTCATCACCCTCGATCAGCCCGAGGCGGCCGAGCGCGTCGTCGCCGCGTTGCGCCGCAATCATCCCGATCTGCGCATCATCGCGCGCAGCCGCGATGGGGCGCATGCCCGGCGCCTCGAAGCGGCCGGCGCCGATGCCGTCATCCTCGAGGCGCTGGAGCCGGGGCTGCAGATGGGCGCCGCGGTGCTGCGCGTCGCCGGCACGCCGGCCTCGGCGATCGACCGCACGCTCGATGCGCTGCGCCGCCGGGTGGCGGCATGAGCGGCGCGACGCTGTCGATCGCCGTCATCGGCGCCGGGCTCGGCGGCCTCGCCGCGGCGCTGTCGCTGAGGCGCGCCGGCTTCGCCGTCGAGGTCTACGAGCAAGGCGCGGGTTTCAACGAGATCGGCGCCGGCATCCAGATCGGCCCCAATGCGTCGCGCATCCTGCAGCGTCTGATGCCGCAGGACCGGCTCACGCGCGACGCGGTGCGGCCGGTGGCGGTGCATCAGCGGCGCTGGCAGGATGGCCGCACCTTGCAGCGCGCGCCGCTCGGCGACGAGCTCGAAGCGGTGTTCGGGGCGCCTTACTACCACTTCCACCGCGGCGACCTGCTGCTGGCGCTGGCGAGCCAATGGCCGCGCGCGCACGTTCATTTCCGCCATCGCCTGGCGAGCCTTCAAGACGACGGCGAGCGCGTCACCGCGCGCTTCGAGAACGGGGTGGAGATTGCGGCCGATCTCCTCATCGGCGCCGACGGCATCCACTCGGTGGTGCGCGCCCAGCTGTTCGGTGCGGAACAACCGCGCTTCACCGGCTGCATCGCCTATCGCGGCCTCGTCCCGGTGGAGCGCCTCGCCGATCTCGGGCTCGAGGTGGTGTCATCCAACTGGATGGGCCCGGGCCAGCATTTCGTCCATTACTTCGTCTCGGGCGGGCGCTTCTTGAATTTCGTCGGCATCATCGAGCGCGACAGTTGGACGCGGGAATCCTGGACCGATCGCGGCGAGAAGCGCGACTTGCTCGCCGCCTATGGCGGCTGGCACGAGCAGGTCCACCGCATCATCGAAGCGGTCGACGAGACCTTCATCTGGGCGCTCTTCGACCGCACGCCGCTGCCGCGCTGGTCGGTGGGGCGCGTGACCCTGCTCGGCGATTCCTGTCACGCCATGCTGCCCTTCATGGCGCAAGGCGCGGCGCAAGCGATCGAGGATGGCGCCACGCTCGCTGCCTGCCTCGCGAAACTGGGTCCCGAGCGCGCGGTCGAGGCGCTCTCTCTCTATGAGAAGCTCCGCCTGCCGCGCGCGACGCGGCTGCAGGAGCTGTCGCGCCTCAACAAGACGCGCTTCCACCTCCCGGATGGACCGCGCCAGCAGCAGCGCGACGCCGAGATGGCGATGAATGGCGACCGCTCGATCCCGGCGATCGCCTGGCTCTACGAGCACGACGCCGGCGTGGTCGACGCGACCTGACGGGCGCCTGAACTCAGAAACCGAATTTCCTGAAGCAGCCTGCGACATCGTCGGCGCCCCACCTCACCCTCCCGCTGCGCGGGTCCCTCCCTCTCCGCCCCTGGGGGCGGAGAGGGTTGGGATGAGGTGGGGTGACGACGGATTTGCGAAAATCAGCACGAGCCGGCTTTATTCCGCCGGCTCCGTCTCCTTCACCTCGACCTCACCCGCATTCGCGGGCGCGGCGCCGATCCAGGGATGCTCGGAAACGTCGAAGACGACACCGTCGGGGCCGCGGAACTTGGTCTCGTAGAAGGAATTGGTGGTGGCGCTGTCCATCTTCATGATGCAGGGCGCGCCCAGCGATTCGAGCTTCGCGGCATAGGTGGGAAGATCGTCGACCAGCACGCCGAAATGATGGATGCCGACATAGTCGAGGCCGCGGCCGAGCTGGTCGATGTTCTGGAATTTGAGGATGGCGAGGTTGAGCGTGCCGTCGCTGAGATAAAAGCCCCAGGCGATCGCCTTGGGCGAATTGGGCGTGCCGACCCGGCCCACCTCTTTGAAGCCGAAGGCCTGCTTGTAGAATTCCGCGGTTTTGACGGGGTCGTTGGTGGCAAGCGCGATATGACGAAGCTTCGGCATGGCGTCTCCTCCGATCGGCAGGGCGTTATCCCCCTCTCGCCCGGCATCATACCACAAAGAACAGCGGCGTCAGCGCGATGAGCCCAACGCCGCAGCCGTGATCTAAAGGCTCTGCAGGAACTCGATCATCGCGGCATTGACCTCCCGCTGGCGCTCCTGCTGCGTCCAGTGACCGCAGCCCGGCAGAATGAGCGTGCGGCGCAGCTGTGGGACGAATTTAGGCAGAGCCGGGAGAAGCTGGTCCATGCCGCGAAAGGCGATCACGAGATCGCGATCGCCGGCGACATAAAGCGCCGGCACTTTGACCTGGGCGCCGGCATAGGGTGCGAGCAGCTCCCAATTGCGGTCGATGTTGCGATACCAGTTGAGGCCGCCGCGGAAGCCGGTGCGGGTGAACTCGGCAGTGTAGAACTCGATGTCGGCAGCGGTGAGCCAGGGCGGCAGCACCTCCGGATAGAGCAGGGCCGAGAGCAGGCCGCCCTGACGCGGCACCATGCCGGCCGCGTTTCCGGGGGCGACAGCGCTGCGTGCGCCGACCGGCACATCGCCTGAGGCGCTGTAGAGCATGCCCCGCATGGTGCGACGGACGTCGCGCTCGAGCTCGGCCTCGGCGACACCGGGCGTCTGGAAGTAGAGCTGATAGAAGAGCGCGTCATCGGTCTTGGGCATCATCGTGGTCGGCACCGCTGTGCCGCGCGGGCGGAACGGGACGCTCAAGCCGATCACCGCGCGGAAGCGGTCGGGCCGCATCAGCGCCGCGTGCCAGGCGACCGGCGCGCCCCAGTCGTGACCGACGATTACCGCCTGCTCGGCGCCGAGCGCATCGAGGATGCCGACCATGTCACCGACGAGATGGAAGAGCGTGTACTTCTCGATCGGCTCCGGCCGGTCGGTCTGGCCGTAGCCGCGCATGTCCGGCGCGACCGCGCGGTATCCCGCTTCGGCCAGCGCCTTGAGCTGATGGCGCCAGGAATACCAGCTTTCGGGAAATCCGTGGCACAGGAGCACCAGCGGGCCGTCGCCCTGCTCGGCGAGATGCAGCCGAATGCCGTTCGTCTCGATGGTCCGGTGCCTGATCTCGGTCATCCCTGTCTCCCTCGGCAGGACGCTCTGGCCGCGCCGGTAAAATCAGGCGCGGGATCGAGTCTCACACCACAAAGAACAGCAGCGCAAGAGCGATCAGGCCGGCGCCCCAGCAGTAGTAGGCGAAGGGGTCGAGCGCTTCGAAATCGTGGCGGCGGAAGTAGCGCATGAGAAAGGCGGTGCTGAGATAGGCGGTGACGCCGGCGACGACGCCGGCGATCCACACGACCGGGCCAAATTCCGCCGCAACGCCGGGGTGGAAGAGATGCGGCACTTCGAGCACCGCCGCGCCGATGATGATCGGCGTCGCGATGAGGAAAGAGAAATGCGCCGCTTCGCGATGATGAAAGCCGCCGAGAAGCCCGCCCACCATGGTGGCGCCCGAGCGTGAGATGCCGGGGATCAAAGCGGTGCTCTGCCAGAGGCCGATGAGGATCGCCTGCTGCCAGCTCATCTCGCCGAGGAGCTTGGTGCCGCTGTGGCGCCGCAACCGCTCGCCGGCGAAGAGCAGACCGCCATTCACGATGAGGAAGATGGCGGCGGCCACCGGCGAGCCGAAGAGGTTGCGGAAGAATTTCTCGAAGAGGAATCCCAAGATAACGGCGGGAACAGTGGCGAGCACGATGAGCCAGAGCAGGCGCCATTGCGCCTTGCGCTCGGCGACCGGCCCCTGGCCGAAAAAGGCGAGCACCAGCGCGAGCCAGTCGCGCCAGAAATAGAGCAGCAGCGCCGCGGCCGTGCCGAGATGCAGCACCACCAGGAACGGCAGGAAGGCAGGGCTGTGCTGGTCGATCGTCCAGCCCAGCAGCCGCGGCAGCACCACGGCATGGCCGAGGCTGCTCACGGGAAAGAGTTCGGTCACGCCTTGCAACAGGGCGAGCACAATGGCTTGAAGCGTCGTCATCGGTCCTCGCGCAACAGTGAGAGTTAGGGACTATCGCGGGTCAGCACCAAGGTGTGCCAGCCCTGAAGGCGAATTCGCCGCACCAGCCGCATGCGGCAGGCGCGATGAGCGGCAAGCACGGCGCGCTCCTGGCGCGCCAGCAACCCCGACAGCACGCCAACACCGCCCGGCGCCAGCGCGCGCGCCAAATCGGGCGCCATCAGCATTAACGGCCGCGCCAGGATATTGGCGAAGACGAGATCGAAGCCGCTGCCGCGCCGCAGCCCACGATATCCTGCCGAGCGGCCGACATCGATCAGGGCGGCGACACCGTTCGCCGCGGCGTTGCGCGCAGCGACGCGCACGGCCTCGGCATCGAGGTCGCGCGCCACGACGCGGCGGCGCCAGGTCTTTGCCGCCGCCATCGCCAGGATTCCCGTGCCCGTGCCCATGTCGAGCACAGCGCGACGCCGCCCGCGCCGCGCCAGCGCATCGAGAGCGAGAAGACAGCCCTGGGTCGTGGCGTGCTCGCCGCTGCCGAAAGCGGTGGCGGCATCGATCAGGAGAGCGATCGCGCCCGCCGGCACGCCGGCACGGTAGTGGGACGGGTGGATGAAATAGCGTCCGGCGCGCAACGGCGGAAAGCTCGCCTGGTTTTCGGCGAGCCAGTCACGGTCCGCCAGCCGCTCGATGGCGAGCGCCGGCGGCGCATCGGCGCGGCCGGCCCAGAGCAGCGCGAGGCTCGCCTCGACCAGGCCGCGCTCAGGCGGCGCCGCGGCAAAGCCTTCGACCTGCCACGCGCCGCCGGGCGTTGCTTCGAAAGCGCTCACCGCCGCAAACAGCGGCTCGAACGCGGCCGACGCCAGGGCCGCCGTCTCGGCATCCGCGACGGTCGCGGCGATGCGCCAGACCGCCGCTGCGCTATGATGCCGCCCGCTCAACGTCACATCCGATCGTTCATTGCTCGGGCATGCCGGCTTTGCGCAGCCCGTCGATGATCCGGCTGACCGCGCTGCGAAAATCGGGATTGTCCGATGGCAACTGGGCGACCCATCGCGCGATCGTCCCGTTTCGGCCGCCGGTCAAGGAGAGATAGCGCTTGAGGGCAGCCTCCGCTTCGGGCTTCCGACCCTCTTCCGCCAGCGCCGCCGTCAGCAAGGCGTGGGGCATGGGCCAATCCGGGGCCGCGGCGAGCGTCCGATGCAGCCACTCGATGGCCTCGTCGTTCCGCCCCAGCAGCACCAAGGCCAATCCCTTTTGGAATTGGAACAGGAAGAGCTGGGGATCGCGCGGGCTGAGACGCATCGCCGTATCGGCATAGGCCACTGCTTTCTCCGGCCGTCCCAAGAAGATGTTCGCCGTCGAGAGCGCGGTATAGGCCGAGACGAAGGACGGGTTCAACGCGAGCGCCTGCTCGGCCTCGACGATCGCCTCGTCGAAGCGCTTCTCGGCCATGAGCACCTCGGCCTTGGTGGCGTGCGCGCCATAGGCATTGCGGTCGACCGCGAGGGCGCGCGAGACCAGATCGTCGGCGCGGCGGATGTCGGCGTCGCGATCGGTGCTCTGAAACTCGAGGACGCGATCGATCGTGCCCTCGGCGAGCAATGTGAGGGCACGGACATTGCGCGGATCGATCTGCAGCGCGCGCGCACAGAGATCGATCGCCGCTTCCCTGGCTTTGTCGCCGGGCATCGATGCGACGAATCGCGCATTGCACCGCATCGCGAGCTCCTCGGCGGTGAGATCGGCAGGGGGCGTCTGCGCGAGGCGCGCGGCCTCGACATCGGTGACCTTGAACTGCAAGCTGCGCAACAGCTCCGTCACAATCTGATCCTGCATCTGCGGCAGGTCGGCCCGATCGGCATCGAACTGGTCCGCCCAGAGATTGGTTCCGCTGGTCGCATCGATGAGCTGCGCGTCGACCCGAAGGCGGTCATGGTCGTGCTGCTCGCTGCCCTCGAGCACATAGCGCACGCCGAGTTCCCGGCGCAGCTGCTTTACGTCGACGGGCTTGCCCTTGTAGGTGAAGGCGGTGCTTGGCGCGATCACGGCGCCGCGGGCCAACCGCGCCAGATTGGTGGTCAGATCCTCGGTCAGCGTGTCGGCGATATAGTCCTGCCCGGGCTCGCTGTTGAGGGCGGCAAAGGGCAACACCACGATCGAGAAGCGTCCCGCCAGCGCTGGGGAGACCGGCGCCCGGTGCGGGACAAGGACCAGCCAGGCGCCGAGCGCGAGCGCCGCCACCACCACGCTGGCCAGCGCGGCCGCCCACCAGAGACGGCGCGGTCCGCCGATACGGCTACGGTTTGGCGATGCCGGCACGCCGGCCGGCGCTTCGGCCAAGGCGGCGATGGCAGCGGCGCCGAGACCATAGACATGGACGGGGTGCACAATGTTCTTCACCGACCGTGCGCCCCAATCGGCGAAGGCATAGGGCAGCTTGCCTTGGAACTGCTCATGCACCGCCGCGGCGATGCAGACGCCCCCCGGCTCGGCCAGGGCTTCGAGCCGCGCCGCCAAATTGACGCCGTCCCCATAGATGTCGGCGCCCTCGACGATGACGTCGCCAATGTTGATGCCGATGCGGAACTCGATGCGCCGATCCGCGGGTATGTCGGCGTTGCGCGCCGCCATCGCGCGCTGGATCGCGACGGCGGCAGCGACCGCATCGACGGCGCTGGCGAACTCGACGAGCAGCCCGTCGCCGGTGCTCTTGACGATACGGCCGCGATGCGCCGCGATTTCCGGTTTGAAGGCCTGCTCGAGATGCGCGCCGAGCGCGCGCAAGGTCCCGACCTCGTCCTCGCCCATCCGCCGGCTGTAGCCGGCGGCATCGGCGACGAGAATCGCGGCGAGCCTGCGGTCGACCGTCGGCTGCACGAGAGCGCCTCGCGAAGAACAGCGCGCCGAGCCTAGCACGAACCCGCGTCGGCGCCAGGCACGCAGGCAAGGGGGTGCGCCGAGATACCCCCCACCCGCCGCCTTGCTCGCACCGAAGCCAGTCCGAACGGTGCGGCTCCCGCGATTGCTGCGCAATCGCTGCCGCCGCCAAGGACGAACGCGCTGCGCGCGTTCGCCTTGACCTCAAGGGCGAGGGGGTTTTCATTTTTGGGCTGAGAGCTGACGGCTGACAGCTGAGGGCTGACAGCTACGAGCACTTCCCTCACCCCGCCAGCCCCACGAGCGCGCGGCGCTGGGCGTCCAGCGCCTGCTCGAAGATCAGCTCTTTCCACTCGTCGACATCACCGTAGAACGTGGCGCGCATTTGCGCCTTGATGTCGCGGCCCTGCCGGCTGTCGAGTGCGCCGTGGTGATGCAGCCAGTTGTCGGCGCGCACCGCGTCGATGGTCTCAGCCACCGGCAGCACGCCGAATTCGAGCGCCATGCCGGTGAATTCGGCGCCGGGGAGCGCCGCCTCGACGCCGCTCAGGAGATCGCCGACGACATCGGCGGATTTGGAGGTGCCGAGCGATGTCGAGGTGATGTTGTCGCCATACCAGTCGCGGGCGCGGGCGAAGCCGGCGCTGGCGGGCGGATGGATGATGATCTTCTCGCCATGGCCGTAGGGGCCGAGCCCGGTATGGTAGTCGATGAACGCGAGCTTGCGGGCGCGGACGAGATGCTCGCGGGCAATCGCGAGCGCCGTCTGGCGCGACCAGGTCGGCGCAGCGCCGCCATAGAAGATGCCATCGGCATGGGTGTACTGCCCACCGGTGATCGCCCGCTGCAGCAGAGCGGCGCCGTGGCGCTTGCCGTACTCGGCGAGGATGACCTGCGTTCGCCGCTGCGCCGCTTCGCTCCACTCGGCGGGGCATAGCGCTTCGGCGAGCTCGTCATAGCCCTCGTTGCGCGGCAGCCTCCCGCCATGCGCGACGAAATTGCGGTTGAGGTCGACATTGTCCTCGGTGACGCGCCGGATCCAGGCGAAGCCATAAGGGTTGATGGCATGGATCGCGACGAGTGCCGTGTCCGGCGGCAGCGCGAGGCTGGCGCGCAAGCTGCCGGTCTGCACCCCCGAGCCGCAGAAGCCTTCGGCGCCATGCGTCGCCGAAATCGTCACCAGCAGGCGCGATGCATCGCGCGGGCCGAGCCAGGCCAGATCGGTCGCGAGCGCTTCGCCGCCGGGCCCCTTGGCGCCGTCATGCGCGTAGGTGAAAAGCCGCGCGCCGGCATCCTGCGCCGCGTCGCGGAACTTGCCGCGCGCCTCGGCATAGTCGCGGGCGAAATGCGCGCTCGGGTTCATGACTGTTTCTCGACGAAAGCGTCCATGACGAGCTTGTCGCCGGCCTTGTCGAAGCGGATCGCCAGCTTGTTGTCCTCGACCGAACGCACGGTGCCATAGCCGAATTTCTGGTGGAAGACCCGGTCGCCGGCGGCGAAGCCGCCGATACGGCGGAGCTCGCGCCCGGCGGCGGGGGCCGGCCGCGCTTCGAGGATCGGCGCCCGGCGGCCAAGCGGCCCGAGCCGCGTCAGATCCGGCCGCGGCGGGAAGCTTTCGCCCCTGGACCAATCGCCGCCCAGCGCCGCGGCGCGCGGATAGAGGCCGGGATCGGCCACCACTTCGATATGCTCGGTCGGCAACTCGGCGACGAAGCGCGACGGCAGGCTCGGCTGCCATTGGCCATAGAGCCGGCGGTTCGCGGCATAGGAAACATAGGCGCGACGGCGCGCGCGGGTCAGCCCGACATAAGCGAGCCGCCGCTCCTCCTCGAGCCCGGCGCGGCCGGTCTCCTCCATGGCGCGCTGATTGGGAAAGAGCCCCTCTTCCCAGCCCGGCAGGAACACGGTGTCGAATTCGAGCCCCTTGGCGCCGTGCAAGGTCATGACGCTCACCATGTCGCCGCCGGACGCGGCGGTGTTCTCCATCACCAGACTGACATGCTCGAGGAAGCCCGCGAGCGTGTCGAACTCGGCCATGGCGACCACCAGCTCCTTGAGGTTCTCGAGCCGGCCCGGCGCCTCGGGCGATTTATCCGCCTGCCACATGGCGGTATAGCCGGACTCGTCGAGCACCTCTTGGGCGAGGTCGGTGTGCAGCATGGCATCGGCGCGGCCGCGCCAGCGCGACAGCGCGGTGAGAAAATCGCGCAGCGCGCGCCGTGCCGCGGGTTTCAGCTCGTCGGTCTCGATCATGCGCTGCGCCGCTTCGGCGAGCGGGATCCGCTCCGACCGCGCCAGCGCGTGCAAGGCCTGCAGCGTGACATCGCCGATGCCGCGGCGCGGCAGGTTGACGATGCGCTCGAAGGCGAGATCGTCGGCCGGCTGGTGGACGAGGCGGAAATAGGCGAGCGCGTCGCGGATCTCCTGGCGCTCATAGAAACGCGGGCCGCCGATGACGCGATAGGGCAGCCCGAGCGTGATGAAGCGCTCTTCGAATTCGCGCGTCTGGAAGCCGGCGCGCACCAGGATGGCGATCTCCGCCAGGGAATCGCCGCGGCGCTGGCGCGACTCGATCTCGTCGCCGACCCAGCGCGCCTCCTCTTCGGCATCCCACAGGCCGCGCAGCACGATCGGCTCGCCCTCGTTGAGCTCGGTCCACAAGGTCTTGCCGAGGCGGCCTTCGTTCTTGGCGATCAGCGCCGAGGCGGCGGCGAGGATGCGCGGCGTCGAGCGGTAGTTCTGCTCGAGGCGGATGATCTGCGCGCCGGGAAAGTCGCGCTCGAAGCGCAGGATGTTGCCGATCTCGGCGCCGCGCCAGGAATAGATCGACTGGTCGTCATCGCCGACGCAGCAGAGATTGCGGTGGCCCTGCGCCAGCAGCCGCAGCCACAGATACTGCGCGACATTGGTGTCCTGGTACTCGTCGACGAGGAGATAGCGGAAGCGGTGCTGGTAATCGGCAAGGATGTCCGGCCGGGCGGCGAACAGCGTCAGGTTGTGCAGCAGGAGATCGCCGAAATCGGCGGCATTGAGAGTCAGGAGCCGCTCCTGATAGAGGCGGTAGAGCGCGAGCGCGCGGCCATCGGCGAGCTCGGCGCGGTCGCCCGGCGGCACTTTGTCGGGGGTAAGGCCGCGATCCTTCCAGCGCTCGAAGGCGCCGAGCAGCGCGCGGGCCGGCCAGCGCTGCTCGTTGATCCCTTCGGCCTGCGCGATCTGCTTCACCAGGCGAAGCTGGTCATCCGTGTCGAGAATGGTGAAATTGGGCTTGAGACCCACCACCTCCGCATGGCGGCGCAACAGCCGGGCGCCGACCGAGTGGAAAGTGCCGAGCCAGAGCCCTTCGGCGCTCTCACCGATCATGCGCTCCAGCCGCTCGCGCATCTCCAGAGCCGCCTTGTTGGTGAAGGTCACCGCCAGGATCTGGCTCGGCCAGGCGCGGCGCGAGAACAGGATATGGGCGAGCCGGGTGGTCAGCACCCGCGTCTTGCCGGTGCCTGCCCCGGCCAGCACCAGCACCGGCCCATCGACCGCCTCGGCCGCCCGGCGCTGCGCCTCGTTGAGCCCGGCGAGATAGGGCGGTGTCGGGGTGGCGGCAACGGCAGGGGTGAGAGGCTCGGCCATCGCCCCGTATATAGCACGCCGGCGCCGGGTCGGGAGAGGCGTGGCAGCGAAGCAACGGTAGTTGCGACGATGCCACGCAGCGGTTGAATTCGCTGGTAACTCCCCATGGGAGTCGCCCTATGATGCGGCCGCCTATGCACGCCGCCATCATCATCCTGGTCTTCATTCTTACCTATCTCGGCATGGCTGCCGGGCGGCTCCCCTGGCTGCAGGTCGACCGGACCGGCATCGCGCTGCTCGGCGTCATCGCGCTGCTCGCCACCGAGACGGTGACGCTCGACGATCTCGGCGGCAGCATCGACACGTCGACCCTGGTGCTGCTCTTCGCGCTGATGATCATCTCGGCGCAGTTTCTTTCCTCCGGCTTCTTCGATCGCTGCGCCGACTGGATCGGCCGCCAGACCGGCGGTCCGGCGCGGCTGCTCGCGGTGACGGTCGCGGTCTGCGGCGGCCTCGGCGCGCTCTTCGCCAACGACATCCTGATCATCCCGCTGGTGCCGCTGCTCATCGCCGGGGCGCGGGCGCGAAGCCTCGACCCGCGGCCCTTCCTGATCGCGCTTGCCTGCGCCACCAATGCCGGCTCGGCGGCGACGCTGATCGGCAATCCGCAGAACATCCTCATCGGCCAGATCGGCAGTCTGAGTTTCCACACCTTCCTGCTCGCCTGCCTCGTGCCGGCGCTGATCGCCCTGCTCTGCGTCTTCGGCGTCCTCTGGTTGCTCTGGCATGACCGCATCGAGAACACGGTGCTGGCGGTGACGCGCGACGTGCCGGAGGTGCCGGTGCACCCCTATGACCGCAACCAGACGATCAAGGGCATCGTCGCCATGGTGGCGCTGCTGATCCTGTTCACCACTTCGCTGCCGCGCGAGATCGGCGGTCTCGTCATCGCCGCGCTGCTGCTCGCCAACCGCAAATTCACCAGCCGCACCATGATCGCCGCGGTCGACTGGCCGATGCTGCTGCTCTTCGTCTGCCTCATGGCGATCACCGGCGCGCTCGCCGATACCGGCCTGCCCTGGACGGTGATCTCGGCGCTGCGCAGCATCGGGCTGCTGCCCGACAACATCGCGGTGCTGACGCCGTTCACGCTGCTGATGAGCAACACCATCGGCAATGTGCCGGCGGTGATCCTGCTGCTGCAGATCTGGCCGAACCCGCCGCAAGGCGCGCTCTATGCGCTGGCGCTGCTGTCGAGCCTCGCCGGCAATCTGCTGGTGGTCGGCTCCTTCACCAACCTCATCGTGCTCGAGCGCGGCGCCGCGTTCGGCGTCCGCATCAGCTTTGCCGATTACGCGCGCGCCGGGGTGCCGATCACCCTGCTGTCGATGGGCTTTGCCGTGTTCTGGCTCGCCTGGACCGGCTGGCTGCCGCTGTGGCCCGGCGGAGCCGGCGGATGAGCGCGATCACCGTGCGCGCGGCGGGTCCGGAGGATGTCGGCACACTCATGGGCTTCATCCACGACCTCGCCGCGTTCGAGCGCGTGCCCGATGCCGTGCGCGCCAGCGAGGCCGATCTGCTGCGCGACGGCTTCGGCCCCGTCCCGCGCTTCGAGGCGCGCCTCGCGCTGCTCGATGCCGCGCCGTGCGGCTTCACCCTGTTCTTCACCAGCTACTCGACCTGGGAAGGCCGGCCGGGGCTCTACCTCGAGGATATCTATGTCGCGGATTGGGCGCGCCGGCACGGCGTCGGCCGGCGCCTCCTTGCCGATCTCGCGCAGATCGCGCTGGAGCGCGATTATCGCCGCCTCGATCTCGCGGTGCTCGACTGGAACCCGGCGCGCGGCTTCTACGAGCGCATCGGCCTCCGGCACAATTCGGGCTGGCTGCCCTACCGCGTCAGCGGCGCGGCGCTCAAGGCGCTGGCGGAAACCTCCGACTGATCGCTGGCTTCATCGCGCCGCCAGCGCGCAGGCATGGTCCTGGAGCGATTCGCTGCTGCCGAAATCGCCGAGCGCGGGCTCCGCGCGTTCGGCGAGCAGGATGAAGCCGGGCTTGCCCGCGAAGGACGCGCCGGCGAGGAACAAGGTGTAGTCGCCCATATGCGCGCGCGCATCGGGCGCAGCCTCGGCGAGCAGCAGGAAGGGATTGACGCCGGCGAGGTCGGAGGCGACCACTCGGCGGGCAATATAGGCATGGCCCGCGAGGGTCTCGGGGAAGGGTTTCCACGCCTCGTCGATGGCGTCGAGATGCCGCGCGAGCGCCGCACGCACCTTTAAATCGATGCAGTCGACATGGATGTGGAGCTGGTTTTGTGAACGGCCAAAGACCGAGTTGACGGCAAGCGAAACATCTTCGCGCGACAGCGGGTGCGGCGCGCGCGCCGCGACGAAACGGCGTGCCGCCCAGGCGTCCTGCATGTAGTTGGGAGCATCGGCGGCAAGCAGCGCCGGGCTCTCGATCCCGCCGATGCGCGCGGTCGGGAGCACGAGGAATTGCGTCGCGCCGACCAGATCCTTCAGCACGACATAGCCCCGCGCCTCGCCCGCCGAAAGATCGACCAGCGCGCACGGAGCCGGATCATGGCCGTGCTCCTCGTCGGGAACGCAACGGTCATGCACGATGTGCCAGAGAGTGGACGGATCGGCGGCGCGCGCCCCGGCGAATGACGCAAGAATGACAAGCAGGAGCGCGCCTGCCGCGCCGCAGCACCGACCAAGCGCGCCGGGACGTCGATGCTGCATTGCCGCAGATGCCTCCGAAGGCCCGACCGGGCGCCGCCATCTTGCTCACGCTTGCTGCGGCGTCAAGCGGTGGCAATCGAAGTGGACGAAGGCGGCGCTTTGAAATCGGATGGATTCCCGCTTTCGCGGGAATGACGGAATAATTTGATTTTGCTCTAGAATTCGTCGCCCCCGCGAAAGCGGGGGTCGATTTCTGAGCCGCACGATGTCAGCGAACGCACCTGCGCGCGCGATTCCTTCACACGCTCTTTCGCCGGCAAAGCGCTGATCGGGATCGGGCGTTGGCGCGAGATCTCTGCGCCCGGTGACGCGACAAAGCCCTAATCGTTGCCGGCAGCCGCGGCAGGGGCGAGCGCGCCCTCGCCCACCACGCGGTTGCGGCCGCGGCGCTTCGCTTCGTAGAGCGCGGCGTCGGCGCGGCGTATGGTCTCCATGAGCTGCTCGCCCGGCCGGTAGCAGCTGACGCCGATCGACAACGTGATGGTGCCGAGATCGTCGCCGGTGGGCTTGCGCACGATGCGCCGACGCATGATGGAGCGGCGGATCTGTTCGGCCAGGCCCTCGGCGTCCTGCAGCCGCGTCTGCGGCAGGATGATGGCGAACTCTTCGCCGCCATAGCGCGCCGGCGTGTCGCGGCCTTTGACGCTGTCGGTCAGCGTGCGCGCGACGAGGCGCAGCACCTGATCACCGAGCTGATGGCCATAGGTGTCGTTGAACTGCTTGAAATGGTCGATATCGGCGATGAGCAGGCTCACCGCTTCGCCGCTTTCCATCGCGTCGCGCGCCGCTTCGCGCAGGCGATTCTCGAAGAATTTGCGGTTGGGAATCCCGGTCAGGGCGTCGGTCAGCGCCTCGCGCCGCACGACTTCGAGATTCTGCCGCAGCTCCGCGATCTCGCCCGAGGATTCGCTGAGCTTGTTTTCGAGGCTGCGGTTGCGCTCGGCCATGCGCTGCGTCTCGAGGATGAGGCCGGAGACCAGCGCGCGCACCTCTTCATCGCCCGGCGCGCCGCCCATCTCGCTCGAATAGTGATCGAGGGTCTTGCCGAAGGCACTGGCATCGCCGGTCGCGGCTTTGATCGCGCGCATCACCTGGTCGACGGTGTATTGCAGCCTGCCGCCGGTCTCGTCGAGCAGGTTGAAATGCCGGCCGGTATCGCAAAATCGATGATAAAGCTCGGCATTCAGCGCCTGGGTGAAGTCCTGATTGTTGGAGATCAGGATGTCGATGGTGCGCTTCAGCTCCGGCAGCAGGCCGGTGGCATAGGCGTACCAGACGGCGAAGTTTTCGGGCGTGGGCGGCACTTCACGGGCGGTCATCGCCGCCAGCGCCTGCTCGGAAAGCCCTTTCGCCTGCCTGAAATCGTCGGCCTGCGCCATCGCCTTGGCCTCGCCCCTGGGCGCCAAAGGCGGCGCCCGCCGCCATGTCCCCCGCGTATACTGGCTAAGCTTCCTTGCGAAATCGTTGCCAAGCCGGGCCGACGCTTTGGTAAACAGGGGGGCAGCCGCCGGAGACGCCAATGCCGCCGCCGCTCCCCCCGTTCCGCGTCACGGTCCAACCGGACTGGATCGACTATAACGGGCACATGAACGTCGCCTTCTACGTTCTCGCCTTCGACAAGGCGACGGACGGCCTGCTCGACCATCTCGGGCTGGGCGAGGCCTATCGCCGGGCGACCAACTGCTCGATCTACGCGCTCGAGGCGCATGTCACCTATGACCGCGAGGTGAAGCTCGGCGCCCCGCTCGCCATCGACACGCAGCTCATCGACGCCGATGCCAAGCGGCTCCATTTCTTTCATCGGATGACGCATGCGGATGCGGGCTATCTCGCGGCGACGAGCGAGCTGCTGGGACTCCACGTCGATCTCGCCGGCCCCAAGGCAGCGCCAATGCCGGCGGCGGCGCTCGAGGCCGTCGAGCGGTTGCTCGCCGTCCACCGCGCTTTGCCGGCACCGCGGCAGCTCGGCCGCCGCATCGGGTTGAAGCGAGGAGGCTGATGCTGCGCGCCCTCGCGTTCTTCGGTCGGCACGGCACCGGGCTGCTCGCGGGCGGCCTCTTCATCGGGCTGCTGCTGCCGCCGCTCGCGGCGCTGCTGCGGCCGGCGCTCAGCGTCTTCATCTTTGTGCTGACCACGGCGAGCTTCCTCAGCATCGACTGGCATGCGCTGGGCGTGCATGCGCGCCGGCCGGGAATGCTGGTCCTGGTGCTGGCCTGGACGCTGCTCGCCGTACCGGTGGTGACCGCGCTCGTCTGCCGGCTCATCGGCCTGCCGGTGGCGCTGGCGCAAGGCCTGGTGCTGTGGGCGGCCTCGCCGCCGCTGATCTCGGTCGCGGCGATCGCCCTGCTGCTCGGCCTCGACGGCGCGCTCGCGCTGCTGCTCATGGTCGCCGGCACCTTCATCATGCCGTTCACCTTGCCGCCGCTGGTGCTCGGCCTGATCGGCCTCAAGCTCGGCATCGGCATCGTGCCGCTGATGCGCAATCTGGTGCTGTTCATCGGCGGCGCGGTGCTGGTCACGGCGGTGCTGCGCCGGCTGATCGGCGTCGCCTGGCTGCGCCGCCACGCGCTCGAGCTCTCCGGCCTCAATGTGCTGATCCTGCTGCTCTTCGCCATCGGCATCATGGACGGGGTGCAGCGCCTGCTGATCGCGCAGCCGCAACAGGTGCTGCTCTACGCCGCGGCGGCGCTCGGCGCGAGCCTCGCGCTGCAGAGCTTGAGCTTTCTCGCCTTCTCCTTCCTGCCGCGCGTCGACGCGCTCACCGTCGGCCTGGTCGGCGGCAACAACAATCTGGCGCTGGTCTGGGCCAATCTCGGCGCGGCGGCGACGCCCGCGCTCAGCTTGTTCTTCGCCGTGGTGCAGCTGCCGATCTATGTGCTGCCGGCGGCGCTGAAGCCGGTCTATCGCCGCTTCGGCGCGGGGGTGCCGCATGGGGTGGATCGGCGCGGTGCGGCCAAGTCGCCCCTCCCCCCTTGAGGGGGAGGGTTGGGAGGGGGGTCGCGCGCGCAGCGCGCCAATTATAAAGCGGACGAGACGAGGGGATCGCTGCTTGCTGCCGCGGAGCCTGTGGCACCCCCCTCCCTTCCCTCCCCCTGAAGGGGGGAGGGGCAAGAGCCCGCCAGCGACAACGCTTCGCGTTGCGCCTAACTCGCAATCGCTTCGAGGCGCAGGCGGGTGACGTTGGGGCCGAAGAAGCCGATGACGACGAAGACCACCGCCATCGCCGCGGCGATGAAGCCGAAGACGCCGGTCGGCCCGTAATTGCCCAGGAACCACTGGATGATGAAGGGCGAGAAGATGGTGCTGAAGCGGCTCCAGGAATAGACGAAACCGATCGCCTGGGCGCGGATGCGCGTCGGGTAGAGCTCGGCCTGATAGGCGTGGAAGGAGAAGGAGAGCCAGTTCGCCGACAGCGTGATGAGAATGCCGAAGAGGATGAGCAAAGCCATGCTGGTCTGCTGCGCGAAGAGCAGGCCGAAGACGGCGATGCCGGCCGCCGCCCAGGCGATCTGCCATTTGCGCTCGTAATGGTCGGCGAACCAGATGCCGATGAGCGGCCCCACCGGGTTGGCAATGGCGATGATGAAGGTGTATTCGAGCGAGGTGGTGACGCTGATCCCCTTCGAGATCAGGAATTGCGGGACCCAGGCCTGGAACCCGTAATAGCCGATGGTCTGAAAGAGATTGTAGACGATCAGCATGATCGTGCGGCCGCGATACTGGTCGTTCCACATCTCGCTCCAGGCGCCGCGCTTGATCTCGCCTTCGCCGGCGACGAGCTGCGGCTCGGGCAGCTTGCGGCCGGTCTCGGCCTCGGCGGCGCGCTCCATCTCGGCGACAATGCGCTCCGCTTCGGCCATGCGGCCGTGCTGGGCGAGCCAGCGCGGCGATTCCGGCAGGCCAAGCCGGATCCACCAGATCACGAGCGCGCCCGTCGAGCCGATGATGACGACCCAGCGCCAGCCTTCGAGGCCGAGGAAGGCGAAGGGCGGCGCCATGAGAAAGGCGAGCAGCGCGATGGTCGGCACTGCCGTGTACATCACCGCCTGATTGAAGGCGAAAGCGGGGCCACGCCGATCCTTCGGCACCAGCTCCGACACGTAAGCGTCGACATTGACCAGTTCGACGCCGAGGCCGATGCACGAGATCATGCGCCAGAGAACGACGCCAAAGGCCGCGTGCTGAAAGGCGAGAACGAAGGAGCCGATCGAGTACCACAGCAGCGCGAAAGTGAAGATCGAGCGACGTCCGAAGCGATCGGAGATCCAGGAAAAGGCGATGGTGCCGATGAAGAGACCGAGGAAGAGCGCGCCGACGAAGCTGGCAAGCGCGTCGAAATTAAGCGGATTGGGCCCCAGCTTGAACATCCCGCTCTTGACCAGTCCGGCGCCGACCGCGGCGGTGAAGAAGAGATCGTAGAACTCGAACCAGCCGCCGAGCGAGATCAGCACGATGAGCTTGCGGACAAAGCTTGTTTCCGGCAGTCGGTCGATGCGCGCGGCAATCGTCACCGCGGACGAAGTGGCCATGACGTTTCCTCTCCTCGTTTGACACTGGCGGTCAATTAGGGCGGCGCATGCTCCCACAGGCACGCGCAGAGGTAAAGCGCGATGGCAGCTGGCTAGCGCCCCGATGGTAGCCTAGGATAAGAGCCAAAGCGTTCCCATCTCAGGCAAAATATAGCCTCAGGAGAGCGAGATGAGCGATTTGCCACGTCGCGTCGATATCCACGAAGAAGGCCCGCGCGAAGGCTTCCAGATCGAGCCCGGGCCGATCACCACCGAGCGCAAAGTGGCGCTCATCGACGCCTTGTCGGCGACCGGTCTGAAGCGCATCCAGATCGCCTCTTTCGTCAATCCGAAGCGCGTGCCGGGCTGGGCCGATGCCGAGGCGGTGGTCACCGGTATCCATCCCCGGGACGGCATCCGCTATTCTGCCCTGTGGCTCAACGAAAAGGGGCTCGAGCGCGCCGTCGCGCTCAAAGACCGGCTGTCGCTGCGCGGCACGATTTCGCTCTGCGCCTCGGAGCCCTTCATCCGCCGCAACCAGAACCGCGACCTCGCCGAGAATGTGCGGGTGCAGCACGCGCAGATCGAGATCTTCAAGGCGAACGGCATTCCGGTCGAGAGCATCTCGATGATGGCGGCGTTCGGCTGCAACTTCGCCGGCGACATTCCCGTCTCGACCGTCACCGCGACGGTGGCGCAGGGCTTCGAGATCGCCGCCGCGCATGATCTCACCATCAAGTCGCTGTCGCTGGCCGACACCATGGCCTGGGCAACGCCCCTGAGCATCAAGCGCGTCGTCGGCGCGGTGCGCGAGCGCTGGCCGGAGCTGCGCGTCAACCTGCACCTCCACGACACCCGCGGCCTCGGCGTCGCCAACGCTTATGCCGGGCTCGAGATGGGGGTTTCCAGCTTCGACAGCTCGGTCGCCGGGCTCGGCGGCTGCCCCTTTGCCGGACACAAGGGCGCGGCGGGCAATGTCTGCACCGAGGATCTCGTCTTCATGTGCGAGGAGATGGGGATAACGACCGGCATCGATATCGAGGCGCTGATCGCCGCCGCCCGGCTCGCCGAGGAGATCGTCGGCCATCCCCTCCCCGGCTCGGTGATGCGCGGCGGCACCTTGGCGAAGTACCGGCACCACTAGCCACCACTAAGCCGCGACCACCACCCTTGCCCGCTCGAGGTCGGCAATCTCCTCGTCTCTGAGCCCGATCTCGGCGAGGATCTCGCGCGTGTGCTCGCCGATGCGCGGCGCTTCGCGGTAGAGGCCGGGGCGCTCGCCCGCCATCTCGATGGGGAGCCGCGGCAGCTTGCTGCGGATGCCGCCGGGGAGCAGGACATCGACGAGGCCCTGGCTCTCGTTGAGATGCGGATCATCGAAGAGATCGGCCGTGCGCGCCACCGGGGCGTAGGGGATCTTCGCCCGCTCGCAGCGCGCCATGATCTCGGCCTTGGTCAGGCGGCCGAGATGCTCGGCGACGATCGGCAGCATCCAGGGCCGCGACGCGACGCGCTGCTCATTGGTTTGCAGCCGGGCATCGGCGAGCAGATCCGGCCGCTCGAACACCTCGCAGAACCGCGCCCAATGCCGGTCGCTGGTGACGCCGACAAAGACCTGGTCGTCATCGGCGGTCTTGAAGGTCTGGTAGATGCCCCAGCCGCCGCGCCGCACCGGCATCGGCGGCACCTCCTCGCCGGTGAGCGCCTCGCCGGCCATGTGCTGGCCCATCATGAACACCGTCGATTCGAAGAGGGCGCTCTTCACGAACTCGCCCTTGCCGCTGGCATCGCGCCGGCGCAGCGCCGCGAGAATGGCGATGACGGCGAAGGCACCGCCCATGATGTCGACGACCGAGGTGCCGGCGCGGAGCGGCTGGCCCTTGGGTCCGGTCATATAGGCGAGGCCGCCCATGAACTGCACCACCTCGTCGAGCGCCGGACGGTGCTCGTAAGGACCGGAGAGAAAGCCCTTGAGCGCGCAATAGATGAGGCCCGGGTTGAGGCCCGAGAGCACGTCATAGCCGCAGCCGAGGCGGTCCATGGTGCCGGGCGCGTAATTCTCGATCAGCACATCGGCCTCGCCGGCGAGCCGCCGCACCAGGTCGAGGCCGGAGGGTTGCTTCAGGTCGAGGGCGAGGCTGCGCTTGTTGCGGTTGAAATAGCCGAAGAACCCGGCGGCGAAGCCGGAGAGCCGGCGCGTCGCATCGCCTTCGGGCGCGGGCTCGATCTTGACGACATCGGCGCCGAGATCGGCCAGCACCAGCCCGGCGCTGGGCCCCATGATGTTCTGGGTGAATTCGAGGACGCGGAGGCCGGCGAGCGGCAGGGCGGCGGGCGGGGAGAGCGACGTCATGGCAGCCATGTTAGCCGGGAGGCGCGCGCTTTCCAGCCCCGTTAACCCTGCGTTTGGAATCGCCGCAGAAAATGCCGTCACGGCAAGGAGGCACCACGTGCTCAGCGGCATCATCTCCCGTCGGCGCGCCAGGGCGGGCGAAGCGGCGGAAACGGCATCAACGGCGCGACTGCGGCAGATCGAGCGCGAGGTCGATCAGGAGCAGGCGCTGCAGATCGGCGCCGCCGGCCTCGGCTTCTTCGGCGCCATCCTCAGCGTTGCGGTCAACCCCGCTTTCGCGCTGCTGCCGGCGATAGCTTTCGCCGCGCTCGGCCAATACGCGGTCCAGGGCTGGTGCCCGCCGATGGCGCTGCTGCGCCGCCTCGGGCTCAGAACCAGCCGCGAGATCGACGGCGAGCGCTACGCGCTGTCCGCCGCCATCGCCGAGCCCCTGATGCCGGAGATCAACCGCGCCGGCGCGGATTAGCCGAGCCCCGATGTCCTCTCCGCCCGCTTGCGGGGTGAGGGCGCAAGCTAAGCGAGCGGGCGGGATCGGTGTCGACGACGGGCTCGCTGTCCCTCGGACACACCTGGCCCTCCCCGACCACGGGAAGTCGACATGGCCGAGCCGAAATCATCAGACGGGTTCAAAGCGTGGCTGGAAAGGCAGGCGCAGCCTCAGCCCGACGGTACCTATCTCATCCGCCCCCTGGGTCGCTCTCGCGTATACCACATAGACGCCGCGACGAAGCGCCGGTGGCTCCGCTTCCAGGTAGCAGGCTGGTGGCTGGCGGTGATTATGGGCGTGCTCATTCTGGTGCTCAAGGACGACCATCCCTGGACCTCGCCACGCGTGATCATATCGACGGTGCTGGCGTTCGGCGTGCTGATGGTAGTGGAGTGTGGCGCCGTGTTCTGGATTCTTCGGCACGCCCAGCGCGTCCCGAATGAACGATGGAAAGGCCCCGCCGTCATCGGTTCATGGCGGGTATTTCCCAGGCATACGCACCTCTGGTCGATGGCCCTCTTTGGCGGCCTGACCGCGTTCACGGCATGGCGCGTCGTTGGCGCCGTACCGGTCGGCAGCTTTTGGCAGGACATGTCCTCTCTTCTGCTCTTTGCCGCGCTTTTCTTGTTGTCGGTTTTCAATTATTGGCGCGCTGGGCAAGCAGTAGCCAAGAACGGAGCGACAACGACGCCCGCCCGAAGGATGTTGCTTGCCGGCCTCGTCGCGCCGTCGGCAACGACGCTGGTGGCCATCATCTTCCTGCTCATTCCGCGACTGGCCGGGAACGCCACGCAGGCTGTCACCCCCGAAGGACTGAAACTGGCCGCAGAGGCGCTGCTGGGCATTTTGGCCGTCTCATACGCGGTCTCTTATACGGCCGGTATTCCGATCTATCTCGTTCTGCGTCGTCGAGGGTGGCGAACGCGGGGTGCATATATGGGCGCCGCCGCCTTGCTGGGTGTCGCCGGCTACCTGGAATTCATTGTCGTGATGTTGGCCTGGGCGGCATTTCTCGGTGCCGAGAGATTCCAGATCGGCATTCATCTGCTCTGGAGAGAGCACGGCCTGCTCGACCCGCACAACTTCGTCGGGGCGATGGCGATCGGTCTTTTCTTCACGCCGATCGGACTGGCCTTCTGGCTGATCACACGCCCGGATCTCTCCGGCTGAGCAGGGCGAGCGCCATGGCGCCACGAACTTAGACTCACACCGAGAAATACTTCGCCTGCGGGTGGGTCGCGACGATGGCCGAGGTCGATTGCTCGGGGTCGAGCTGATCCTCGTCGGTGAGCGAGACGCCGATCTCCTCGGCGTTGAGGAGGGCCA
>Ga0335072_10003025_pt1 | contig 25576 bp, 15 predicted proteins | sample Lox_Sample_21_FD_206725 | JGI IMG/M metagenome (GOLD analysis project Ga0335072, IMG submission 206725) | Soil microbial communities from Loxahatchee National Wildlife Refuge, Florida, United States - Lox_Sample_2.1 | ecosystem: Environmental > Terrestrial > Soil > Wetlands | place: USA...
GAGTTGTCGGAAAAAATCAAGGAACTGGTCCGGCTCGCTCAGGAGCAGGGGCATTTGACCTACAGCGACATCAACGAGGCGCTGCCGGAAAACCTGGTGACGCCGGAGAAGCTGGACGAGATTTTTTCCAAGCTCCGCACGCTTGAAATCGAAATCGTGGATCAGGCGGAGGTGGACAACGTCCGGAAACCCGGAGCCGACGAGGACGACTCACCGCGGCTGGACATCCTCGACGACCCGGTGCGGATGTATCTCAAGCAAATGGGGCAGGTGGCGTTGCTGACACGCGCGCAGGAGGTGGAAATTTCCAAACGCATCGAGGCCGCCGAAACCGAAGTCACCAGAATTATTTACAGCCTCGGTTTCGCCGGCAAGGAACACGTTGCGGTGGCGGAAAAATTGCTGGCCGACCCGCCGCGCGACCGGTTCGACCGCGTCGTGCTTGAGAAAAAAGTGGACAGCCGCGACGCGCACCTGCGCGCGTTGCACCGGCTGGCGGCGCGCGTCCGAAATCTGGATCAGGACGTTGACCGCAAATACAACCTGTGGCGGGACACCCATGCCAAAGCCGCCCGCCAGCGCGCGCTGACGGCGTTCAAGCGCGCCGACCAGAAACTTCGCAGCGCGTTCCCGAAATTTTGTTTCAAGCAGAAGGTTATCGAGGAAATGGCGCTCGTCGCCGAAAACATCCACGACAAATTGCAATACAGCCTGCGTGCGCTCGCCGACGCCGAATCGCAGCGCGAATCCAGCGCGCAATTGCACCTGGTCGAGGCCGAGAAACAGAAAATCCGCGCGCTCGAGGAATTTGTGCGGATGCCGGTTGAAAATTATCTCAAGGGGTTCGACCAGTTGCGCGAATTTTCCACGAAGGCGCTTCAGGCCAAGACGGAAATGGTCGAGGCAAATCTGCGTCTCGTTATTTCCATCGCCAAAAAATACACAAACCGCGGGCTGTCATTTCTCGATTTGATCCAGGAAGGCAACATGGGGCTGATGAAAGCCGTGGAAAAATTCGAGTATCGCCGCGGCTACAAGTTTTCAACTTACGCAACGTGGTGGATCCGGCAGGCCATCACGCGCTCCATTGCCGATCAGGCGCGCACGATCCGCATTCCCGTCCACATGATCGAAATCATCAACAAGCTGATGCGCTCGCAAAAAAGGTTGTTGCAGGATTTTGGCCGTGAGCCGTCGCCGGAGGAAATCGCCGACGATATGCAAATGCCCGTGGACCGCATCCGCGCCGTTTTGAAAATGGCGCAACAGCCGATTTCGCTGCAATCGCCAGTCGGTGACGGCGAGGAGGCGAACTTTGGCGATTTCATCGAGGACAAGGGCGCCGAAAGCCCGCTGGACATGACAAGCTTCAGCCTGCTCAAGGACAAGTTGAGCGACGTGTTGTGCAGCTTGAACGAGCGTGAGCGGAAGGTTTTGGAACTGCGCTTCGGCCTCGGCGATGGCAACGCGCGCACGCTGGAGGAGGTCGGCATGCAGTTTCGTGTCACGCGCGAACGCATCCGGCAAATCGAGGCCAAGGCACTCCGCAAAATGCGCCATCCGACGCGCCTCCGCCAGTTGCACGGGTTTTTGGAAATCGAGGATTTGGAATTGGATTGAACCAGCCCGCCGTCTGCTGCGTCGAAACCGTCCCGCGGCTGCGGGATCAAGCCGCCGCCGGATTTGTTCCTGTTTGAACCGCCGCGCGTCGGGCACGTTTGCGGACAATCCATTGATGGAACGATTCCAGGTAGAGATAAATCACCGGCGTGATGTAGAGCGTGAGCAATTGGGAAACCATCAGGCCACCGACGACGCACAAGCCGAGCGGACGGCGTCCTGCTCCACCGGTGCCGAAGCCGATCGCGATGGGCAGCGTGGCCATGAGTGCGGCCATGGTCGTCATCATGATTGGGCGAAAACGCAGCAGGCAGCCTTCCGTAATCGCATCGAAAGGATTTTTTCCATGTTCGCGCTGCGCGGTGATGGCGAAGTCAATCATCATGATGGCATTTTTCTTCACGATGCCGATGAGCATGATGAGGCCGACGAAACCGTAAATGTTCAAATCCATGTGAAATAACATGAGCGTGAGCAGCGCACCCATGCCCGCCGACGGCAGGCCGGACAAAATGGTCAGCGGATGAATGAAGCTTTCGTAAAGGCAGCCGAGGATGATGTAAATGACCAGAATCGCGGCGATGAGCAAAAATCCAAGTCCTTTTTCCGACGATTGAAATACTTGCGCCGCGCCTTGGAAACTTCCGGTGATGGTCGCGGGCATGTGCTGGCCAGAGCTGTCGGTCAACCGGGCTTCAACTTTTTGCAATTGGTCAACGGCAGTGCCGAGGGACATATTTGGCGCGAGGTTGAATGAAATGGTGACGGCGGGCAATTGGCCGACGTGTGAGATGCTCGTCGGGCCGATGCTGCGCGTGAGGGTGGCGACGGCGCTCAACGGAACCAGATTGGGAACGCCATTGGTCGTCGAAGCAGAACTCGTGAGGTAAAGGCGCGCGAGCGCATCGGGATCGAGTTGAAATTGCGGTTCGACTTCAAACAGCACCCACCATTCGGCGACGTCGGCGTAAATCGTGGAGGATTGCCGTTCACCAAACGCGTCGTAGAGCGCATTCTCGATTTGCTGCGACGTGACGCCGAGCGCGGCGGCCTTGTCGTGATAAATTTCCACGTTGACCTGCGGTGCGGCGATTTGCAAATCGCTGTTCACGTCCTGAAATCCCGGCTGTTTTTTCAGCGCGGCCTCAAGAATTGGCGCCCATTTGAAGAGTTCATTCACGTCCGTGTCCTGCAAGCTGTATTGGTAAAGTCCCTTGCTCGAAAAGCCGCCGACGTTGACGATGGGCGGAACCTTCAAATAAACGTTCATCCCGGGAATTTGCGCGAGTTTCGGACGCAATTCCTGAACGATTTGCGACGCGCTTAATTTTCTCTTGTCCTTCAAGCTGAAGAACAGCCGGCCATTGTTCAACGGACTGCCGCCGATGGATGAAATGACGCCATCGACGTTTGGATCGGACTGGACAATTTTCATCGCTGCGAGTTGATGTTGCTCCATCGCGTCGTAAGAAATGTCTTGCGACGTTTCGGTTGTTGCCACAATGCGGCCGGTGTCTTCATCGGCAAAAAATCCTTTCGGCATGACGTAAAACAAAATTGCCGTCAGCGCAACCGTGACGACGAAGACCGTCACCATCAAGAGGCGATGCCGCAAAGCGGCTTGCAGCGAGCGCGCGTAGCCATTGCGCACGCGGTCGAAAAACCGCTCGAAGAAATTGTAGAGCCTGCCGTGGTTTTTTGCCTTTTCCGAATGAACAAACCGGCTGCACATCATCGGTGTGAGCGTCAATGAAACAAATCCGGACGCGAGCACGGCCACGACAATGGTCACGGCAAATTCATGCAGCAACCGTCCGAGCAGCCCGCCCATGAACAAAACCGGAATGAAAACCGCCGTGAGCGACAGCGTCATGGAAATGATGGTGAAACCGATTTCGCGCGAGCCGACAATCGCGGCCTGCATCGGCGGCTCGCCCATTTCCATGTGGCGCACGATGTTTTCGAGCATGACAATCGCGTCGTCCACCACGAAACCGACGCACAACGTCAACGCCATCAGCGAAAGATTATCCAAACTATAACCAAGCAACGCCATCACGGCAAACGTGCTGATGAGCGACATCGGCAGCGCAAGGCTAGGAATGAGTGTCGCGGATAAATTTCGCAGGAACAAAAAAATCACCAGCACGACGAGGCAAATGGCGATGAACAGCGTGCTTTCAACATCATGTACGGATTGGCGGATGTTGTAGGAGCGGTCAATGGCCACGTCCAATTTCACTCCGGCGGGAATTTCTTCACGGAATTGCGGCAGCAATTTTCTGATGTTGTCCACGACTTCCACCGTGTTCGCGCCGGGTTGGCGAAGAACGGCCAGCACGACGGCGCGCGAGCCATTATACCACGCCGCCATTTTGTCGTTTTGCACGCTGTCGAGCACGTGGCCCAATTGCCCCAGCCGCACCGGATTTCCGTTCCGATACGCGACGATGAGCGGGCGGAATTCCGCGGCGTCGTTCAATTGCCCGTTGGCTTGGACGGTGAACGCCTGATGTTTCCCGTAAAGTGTGCCAAGCGGCTGGTCCACATTCCCCTGTTCGACCGCCTGCTCGACTTGATCAATGCCCAGTCCGTAAGCCGCGAGTTTGTTCGGATCCACCTGAATCCGCACGGCATAAGGTTCCGAGCCGAAAACATTGACTTCCGCGACGCCGTTGACCATTGAAATTTCCTCGGCCAGAATATTTTCCGCGTAATTATCCACGTCCGAAAGCGGCAGCGTGTCCGACGACATCGCCAGAAAAACAATGGGAAAATCCGCCGGATTGACTTTGCGATACGTCGGCGGCGACGGCATGTTCGGCGGCAATTGCCTCGCGGCTTGCGCAATCGCGGCCTGCACGTCCTGCGCCGCCGCGTCAATGTCCCGGTCGAGCGAAAATTGCACCGTGATGGACACCGAACCGAGCGAGCTGACCGACGACATCGAATCCACACCGGCGATCGTGGACAATTGTTTTTCGAGCGGAGTCGCGACGGCGGACGCCATCGTTTCAGGACTTGCGCCAGGCAAACTCGCCGAAATTTGGATGGTCGGATAATCCACGTTCGGCAAATCGCTCACCGGTAATTGTCGAAAGCCGATGATGCCCGCCAGCAAAATGCCCGCCATGACCAGCGTGGTCATCACCGGACGGCGGATGAAAAGTTCGGGAACGCTCATGGCGCATCGGCGGGCGATCCAGCGGCGTCGGATTTCTTAATGCTCACCTTCGCGCCGGGGGTCAAACGCAACTGGCCGTCGGTAACAACGGTTTCCCCCGCTTTCAAACCGCTCTCGATGACCGTATCGCTGCCATAATTGATGCCGATGGTCACCGACCGTTCCTCGGCAACTTGAATGGTGGCGTTCGTCGGGTTCGCCTTCACGACATAAACAAACTGGTTGGTTTGTCCCGTTTGCACCGCTTGCGTCGGAATTACGATGGCATTTGTCAATTCCGAAAGCGTCAGCGTTACGGCCACAAATTGTCCTGGCCAAAGCACACTGTTTTCATTTGGGAATGTCGCCATGAGTTGGATCATGCCGGTGCTCGGATCCACCGTGTTGTCAATAAACGTTAATTTGCCCTGCGGCGGCGGCCCGGTCATGTTTTCAAACGAAGCGGAGACTTTCAGCGGATGTTCGCCTGTTTCCTTTCTGATTTCCGGCAGAAATTGTTCTGGCACGCCGAATTGGACGTGAATCGGATGAATCTGGTTGATGGTCACCAGCGTGTCGTCCGGCGCCTTGACGACGTTGCCCACGTAGGCTTGCAGGCTCCCCGTCACGCCATCCACCGGCGCATCAATGTGGCAAAATTCGACATTTAACAGCGCGTTGGTGATGGCCGCTTGGTCCGCCGCCACCGTGCCGGTGGCCCCGTCGAGACTGGCCTTGTCCATGTCCAATTGATCTTGGGAGATGATTTTTGAGGCGAACAATTTCTGGTCGCGCAAATAATTGGCCTTTTGATATTCCATCTGGCCTGAATCGCGTTGCAGATTTGCACGCGCCAGTTCCAGCGCCGCCTGCGATGGACGCGGGTCAATCGTGAACAGTGGGTCGCCTTTCTTCACTTCCTGCCCCTCCCGGAAATGAATCTCGCTGATCATGCCTTGGATTTGCGAATGCACCGTCACTGTGGAATACGCCTCCACGTGCCCGACCGGCGGCGGGTCAATCTCCACCGGCACGTTCGTTGTGAATGATTTGGCGACCAGCACCGGCGCGCCGGCGGGTGCGCGATTTTGTTCGCGCGAACAGCCGCTGGCCAGCATTGCCGTTACCAGCGCAAGCGCGGAAAGGAAAATGATTTTTTTCATGCGTCCTTCACTTCACAAAGTTGATTTTGATATGGCGTCCATGCGCCGGTTGGAACGCCGCCGCGAATTTTCTCAAAAATTCCGCGTGGCCGTGCTGGAATTTCGGGTCGGAAATGGATTTGCCCGCGATGAGCCGCGTCAGTTGCGGAAACGCCACCGGAAACATCGTCAGTGACTGGATCGCCAGGGCGAGATGGAGCGGGTCGAACGCGGACGACAATTCCCCGCGCTTTTGCCGCTGGCGAAGCCGCTTCAACCAACCTGCCATCAGCGCGCGCCGCTCTTTTTCGTCAATTACTTTGTGTTCGTCGCTTTGCAATGCCTCCCATTCGAGCAGGCGGATCCAGTCGGCGTCGTTGCACGCGGTCTTGAACCAAAAGGGCAGCCGTTCCGCCGGGTCGCTGGACAAATTGGCCGCCCATGCCCGGCGTTCGGAAATTTTCCGGCGCAACACCGCCTTGAACAAGCCCTCTTTGTCGCCGAAATAATGGTAGAGCATCCGCTTGTTGATCGCCGCCTGTTTCGCGATCAAATCCACGCGCGCGCCGGCAAAACCTTTCGCGGCAAATTCCTTGAGCGCGGCGGACAGGATGCGCTCGCGCGAGCGTTCTGGATTCCGCGCCGCCCCGTCGGTTTTGGCAAGTTTGGCCATGAACTGGGTGACAAGTAACCAGCAAGTTACTTTGAGCGCAAGCGGATTTTTTCCTGAAAATGGCGGCTACGTGCGGGGCGGCGGGGCGGCGTCCGGGCGCCGGGCGACCTCGATTTCTTTGGCGATTTTTTCCGCCGCCTCTTTGGAAAGCCCGTGCGAGACGGAAATGCCGAACCGTTTTTTCAGGTATTCTTCCAGGCGGATCCATTCGCCCTCGTATTTCACCTGGCCGGTCCAGGCACAGACGGTCACCACCTGCTGTAATTTTTCCAGCCGCACCACGATGAAGATGATGAACAGAAGCGCGACGGCGACGGTGCAGATGAGAATCACCGTCGTCGCGTGGCTGGAGATGGCTTCCTCTTCGGCGTGTTGCTGGTGGAGATCGAGCGCGGATTCTTCATCTTCGCTCATTTGAAACAGCACGCGGTTGATGCGGTCCATGGTGTTTTTGCCTTCGGTAGTCAGCGAAATGGCCAGAAGGTCAGGAAGGTTAGTCTCCCCGGTGGCCATTTTTTCGGGGTCGAGTCCCAGCCGCACCGTGATCAGGTTTTGCAGTTCCATGATGTTGGTTTGCTGGCTGGGACTGTGGCCGACGAGTGTTTGCAGTTGCTGGATGTCTTCCTGAATAAGCTCCATGGCCTTGCCGTAGGAATCAAGATAATCCGTGCCGCCAGCCAGCAGATAACCGCGCCGCTCCGTTTCCGCGTCCAGCAGATGTAATTGTGTCTGCTCGACCACGTTCAAGGTTTTGTAAGTCTCTGTCACCTCAAAAAAAGAATCCCGAAACTCACTGCTGATGTTGCTCACCAGCCAGCCAATTGTCAGCAAAGCCAGCAAAGGCAGGGACAATCCCAGGAAAAAAAGGACCTTGTTGGCTTTCCAAGTCAATTTCATGCGTTGATCTTCAATTTTAATTCAAGTTACAACCGGCCTGGCTTCATGCCAAGCCGTGCTTTGCTCGTAAGCGTGCGCAATTTTCAGGAGCGCTTCCTCGCCAAACGGTTTGCCGAGCAACTGCAAACCTATTGGCAGCTTTGGCGATTTCGTGAAACCGCACGGAACGCTGATGCCGCAAATGCCCGCCAGATTGCACGAGATCGTAAAAATGTCCGACAAATACATTTGCAACGGGTCATCCGATTTCTCGCCGATTTTGAACGCCGGTGTCGGCGTCGTCGGTGTCACAATCGCGTCCACTTTTTCAAATGCCTGTAAAAAATCTTGACGGATCAGCGTCCGAACTTTTTGCGCGCGCAAATAATATGCGTCATAATAGCCGCTGCTCAAAACATAACTGCCCAAAATAATCCGGCGCTTCACCTCCGCACCGAAACCCGCGCCGCGGGTTTTGCTGTAAAGCTCGACCGGATCATTTCCGTCCACGCGCAGACCGTATCGGACGCCGTCGAACCGCGCGAGGTTCGCCGACGCTTCCGCCGTGGCGATGATGTAATACGTCGCCACCGCATAATCCGTGTGCGGCAGGGAAATTTCCGCAATTTCCGCGCCAAGTTCGGAAAATTTTTTCACGGCGGCGTCCACGGCGGCTTTCACCTCCGCGTCGAGGCCGCCAATCAGATATTCCTTCGGCAATCCGAGCTTGAGGCCTTTGATTGTTGGCCCGTCCGGCGAGGACTCGAGCGCGGCGGCATAATTGGGCACCGGCTGCGGCACGCTTGTCGCGTCGCGCAAATCGTGCCCGCTCAAAACGCCGAGCAATGCTGCCGCGTCGGAAACATTTTTTGCGAACGGCCCGATTTGATCGAGCGAACTGGCAAACGCCACCAAGCCGTAACGCGAAACGCGCCCGTAAGTCGGCTTCAAGCCAACCACGCCGCAGAGCGCCGCCGGCTGGCGGATGGAGCCGCCCGTGTCCGAGCCGAGCGACGCGATGCACTCGTCCGCCGCGACCGCCGCCGCCGAGCCGCCGGACGAGCCGCCGGGAATCCGCGTCGTGTCCCACGGATTGCGCGTGACGCCGAACGCGGAATTTTCCGTCGAGCTGCCCATCGCAAATTCATCCATGTTGCAGCGGCCAAAAACAATTGCGCCCGCCGCCTTTAATTTTTCAATCACGGTCGCGTCGTAGGGCGAAATGAAATTACCGAGAATTTTCGACGCGCAGTTGAGCGGCTGGTTTTTGACGGCGAGCACGTCCTTGACCGCAACGGGAATTCCAAGCAAAGGCTTTTGCGCGTGCGCCGCGCCGGATGAAATTTCCCCATCCACGGCGTCCGCCTGCGTCAGCGCATCGGCGGCATCGCAACTGATGAAGGCGTGGATTTTTCCATCCACGCGCGCGATTTGGTCGAGGCATGCCTGCGTGACTTCGCGCGCGGAAACTTCGCGCTTGGCAAGCTTCGCGGCGAGTTCGGAAATAGTCAGTTGATTTAACATTTGAAACCGCGGATGACGCGGATTTATTCGACAATCTTCGGGACCATGAAAAGTCCGTTGGCTTGGGCCGGCGCGTTGCGGAGCGCTTCGGCGTGTGGAAGCGACGGGCGGATTTCGTCCGCGCGCGTCACGTTGACCATCGGCACGGCGTGCGCGGTCGGCTCGACGTTTGAAACGTCGGCTTCCTTCAGCTTCTCGATGTAGCCGAGAATGCCGCCGAGTTGCGCGGACAATTTTTTTTCCTCTTCGGGCGCGAGCGCGAGCCGCGCCAGGTGCGCGACATATTTGATGTCAATTTCAGCGGCTGCCATGCGCGGAAATTAAAGTCCCAGACCCGAAGTTGAAAGTCCAAATTCAAGCGACCGGCCACGATTCGACAATTAGCCGCAGTTCAATTCAACTGCGGCGGGCGGGGCACAAAGAATTTGAACGAGAATCCCTCCACCGTCGCGCTGCCACTATAAACGGAAAACGAAAAGTATTTGGAAATCTGGTCGTAATCCGGCAGCAGCGAAAAATCAAACCAGTCGCGCACGGCTGCGGGCAAGCCGGGCATCGGCGTGACGCCGCCCATGTTGTTCGCGGACAGGTCCTGAAACAATTTGAACATTGTGCGCATGGTTTCGCGCTGGTTTTCATAACCGAACAAGCCGCTGCCCGTGCCGCCGACGCGGGCCGCGGCATCAATCAAACCGGGGACTTGGGCGAGCGGCTTGGGCGGTTTTTCCCCGCTGCGGAGAAATTCATCCAGCATGGCATTGTCCGTCGTCAGCGCGACGTAACCGTCGCTGGCCGCGCAGTAAAGCGCACGCGTCGTCACGGCCGGCGCGTCGGCCAAATGCGGCGAGGGCAGCGGAATGGTGTAAATTTTTTTGCCGAGAAAATCGCGCGGCTCCGGCGCCTTTTGCCGCCCGAACATGAGCGAGGCGATGTTTTTGACCGCGAGGGCCGCTTCGTCGGCGTTCACCGCGCTGAAAAGGAAAAGCGAAGGTGCGCGGCTCAAATCTTCCAGCGACGTTCCCGTCGGCGCTTTTTGATAACTGATCCAATCATCGCCGAGATTGGCGATGAGGTTTCTGCGCACGTCGAAATTGGGATCCTGCTGCCGCGCGCTGGCATTGACCATGTCCAGGGTGGAATTGAGGCCGTTCAACGCCGAGGGGGAAATTTCCGCCAGCATTTTTTGCAGCGCGGCCCAGGCGTCCTGCCCGTCCACCCGCCAGCGCCAGAATTTCACCACGTCGGCGGGCACAAACATCGGCGGCGCGGCGCTTTCCGGCACGACGGCCATCATCTTGAAAATTCCCCGCCGGGCCGATTCCGGCGCGGCGACAAAAACATCCACTTCCGCGCCGTCATGATTTTCCCGATAAGCCAGGCTCACGCTCTTCAAGCCGGTCAAACCCGTCGCGTTCAAAATTTTGTCCCATTGCGGCTCGGGAAATACGGTGGGCGCCTCGGGATTTGGCGGCGTCTCCGGCATTTGCGCGAGCGTGTTGAACACCGTCTGGGCGTTGAACCAGGCGTAATACAACGGGGCGCCGTGAAATTGCGAAATTTTATCAGCGGCGAAAGCCGCGTTGTCGCTCAACGTCGGGACCACGCCGCCCGTGAGCCGCGCGACGACCGGCTCGACGGCCGCCAGCGAATTGCCGGCGATGAGCAGCGATTCATACTGCCCGACGATGAGTTCGCCGGGCTTTTGGGGCGTTGGTTCCTTGCCGAGTTCCTGCACCGGCTCGTGCGCGGGGAAAAAGCCCGCCAGCGACGCCGGAATGTCGTTGCTCGAAAGCGGCACGATGGAAAACTCGATGCCGCGGACCGTCTCCGTGTGAATCGGCTTGCCGTCGGCCGCCCATTTTTCCTTCAGCGCGTCAAGGTTGGTCGTGAGCAGGTTGCTTTTGTCCTTCGCATCCAGCAGCAAAAGGATTCCGGGCGATTTGTCGCCGGTTCCGTTCCAGCCGTTTTGCGTCACGGCAAGCGTGAATTGTCCCTGCGGCAGACTCTCAAAATCCGCAAGCTTTACGCCCAGGTCGCGTTCCAGCGGCGCGACGAACGACGCGTTCAATTTGGCGGCGAAATTGTCGCGGAACGGCTTCATCGCCGGGTCGCTCCACAAAAGCCATTGCGGCGACTGATGCGCAACGGCGCGCCACGCCGCGCAATCCGGCGCGGTAAAGAAAAACAGCGTGTCCGACGGCAGCAGATTTTCGGCGGGCGGAATCGCGGCGCGAACGGAGACCGCAAATGTCAGCGATAGCAGGGCAGCCAGTAATTTTTTCATAAGATTTTTTCCCGCGCGCTTGACGCGCCGGGTTGTTTGAATTGAAACCGAACCCCTTTCGCCGTCCATTATAATTTCGCCGGAAATTTATCTCTCATCCGGCTTCAGCTTCATGCTGCTCGGCGGCGGCAGATAGCGATATGGATTGTTCGGGTTGTCCGTCGAATAGGCAAAGGCGTCGCGGTGGTCGAGGAAATTTTTCACCAGCTCCACCGGAATCGCAAAGCCGAGTCCCTCGCCGAAGGTGATTTTCATGTTCGTCACGCCGACGACTTCGCCCGCCATGTTGAACAGCGGACCGCCGCTGTTGCCGGGATTGATTGGCGCCGTCGTCTGCAAATAAAGCTCGCCCTCCAGCTCGCGCGTCTTGGTGCTGATGATGCCCTGCGTCACCGTGCGCTCCAGCCCCATCGGGCTGCCGATGGCAAACACCGAGTCGCCCACGCTCAACGCGTCCGAACTGCCGAGCGTGACGTATTTGAACTTCGGCGCGTTCTTGTCCTCAATGTGCAGCAGCGCGAGGTCGTGGAACTTGTTGATGGCGATGATGCGCACCTGCTTGTAAGTGTCGTTTTCAAGACCGCTGTCCGTCTGGCGATAAACTTCCACGGTGATTTCCGTCTCGCCCTCGATGACGTGAAAATTCGTGATGAGATAACCGTCCGGGTTGATGAAAAAGCCGGAGCCGAGTCCCTCCGGCGTGCGCACCTGCACGACGGCCTCGCCGATTTGTTTGACGAGCGCGCTTACGTCATGCGCCGGGGCATTCATCGCGCCGGCGGTGTAAAATTGCGGCGTGATGTCCAGCAGCGGGCTGACGGCCGGGGTGGCCGGCGACAGGATTTCGTTCGCCTTGGAAATTTTTATGACGTCGCTGCGCGGAATGACCAGCACGGTGTAGCCGACATCCACCACGACGGAATCCGGTTTTTCAACGAGGATTTTTCCGGTGACGGCATCCTGGTCCTTGAGCTGGACGGTGTCGCCGCGCGCGAACGTCGCGGCGCAGCCCACCAGCGCCAGCCAGACAAGATGTTTCTTCAACCACATTGGCAGACAATAATGGAGCAAACGGATTTTGACAAGGGGTGCAAGAAAATTAACCTTCAATTTTCCTTGTCAATATCCGACTAAGGGCGTAAAAGCCAGAACAGTTCTTTTCAATAGCCGAAAGCGAGATTTGCTTTCGGCATGAGTCTTTTGCGATGCGAGGACTCGGACTTCTTCGAAACACGACCAATTTTTCTCTGGAAAGTCTCCCTCGACGCGTGAGCAATCGCGCGTCCCGGTGTGCTTTTCCAGAAGGCCGCTTGGTCGTGGCCCCGAAGAGAGTGCGCTGGGCGCGCCTTCTTATTTTCTGGGATTAGGGAGTGGCCCGTCTCCTCGCAACACAACGTTGCGAAAACAAATCAAACAAAGGCCACGACCATGAAAAAAAGATTCATCGCTCAAGTAATCTCCGGCACAATTTTATTGCTGGGGTTTTTAACTGTTAAACCATCGTTCGGGCAGCCAATTCTTCCCGATGGAACCAATTCTGATGACGGTTCCGGCACCAATGGCTCTTATTATCCAACAGATCCCCCACTGGTAATTACTTACCCGACGAATGCAGTTTTGAAGTGGGCTTTAAATATGAGTTATGGCACACCGTTGGTGTCGTCCTTATCGCTTGCGCCGGACGGGACATTGTATTCTGTAAATCAAGAATATTTGTCGGCCATCAATACTTCCGTCGTTGACACAAACGATCCAAGTTATCCTTCTCAAAATGACTTCACCAAATGGGTTGCCAACAGAGGCTACTGGTACGGATCCGGGACGACTCCGGCAATCGGCGTTGACGGAACAATTTATTCTTCCACGGATGGCATCACTTTCTCGGCAATTGACCCGGCAAACGGCACGAACTTGTGGGATTTTACCGCTACGACTACTGCGTCTGTTTTCGGTGGCGCGCAACCCGCCATTGGTGCTGACGGCACTGTTTATATTTCAGGAGACGCTTTCGTTCCAAGCATTAATCCCAGTTCCGAGATTTCCCTTTTTTACGCCCTTACCAACGCATTTGGCACAACAAATTATTACTCAAACACAAATCTTTATTCCAACCCGCTCGTCGGACTTGGGATCAAGTGGATATTCGTGATAACAAATGGTGGCCAACTGTTTTCCGGCGCGGCTCCGGCCATCGGGCGGGATGGGACGATTTACGTCAATGAATTGAATTCTATCGTGGAGCTTAATAATACGGATACCTTCGGCACTGGCCTTTTCGCACTAAATCCAACCAATGGCATTCTCCTTTGGCAAACCAGCCCCCTTAATAGCCTGCCACTTAGCCAACAAACTATGACAGGTCGTGGTGCAACCGGTGCTGCAATCGGTCCCGATGGAACAGTTTATTATGGCATGGGAACTAATTTTGTTGCTATCAATCCAAACGCGCCTGTTACCAATGGTGTCATGGGTTTCAAGTGGATTTATTCAAATCCCGCCATTTCTTTTGCTTGGCGTCCCGTCGTAGGTTCAGATGGAACAATCTACGTTGAAGCCAACACTTCAACGATTTCGTATGGTAGCTATCCAGCATCCATCATTGAGACGAACTGGTTGTTTGCCTTTGACCCGACGACCGGCACTCCAAAATGGACGGCCAGTTTGTCATCAACCAATTACTACGGCGTTAACTGGAAAATCGGCTCTTTGGCGATTGCGGCGGACGGCGAAATTATTTTGGCCGATGCGGACGGGACTCTTTACTCGTTTGCTCCCAGCGGGCAAACCAACTGGACATATCAAACGGGACCCCAAGCTCTTGGTTCTCCGTTAATCGGGCCCGACGGAACTATTTATGTCGAGTCAATTGATGGGGACGGCATCACTTGCTACGTTTATGCTCTTGCTGGCGTTTCGCCGATTGCGTGCGCTTCGTGGCCGGAGGATGGGCGGAATGCACGACGGACCGCCACAGTCGTAAATGCTTCTCTTTCGTCGCCAATGATGACCCCCAACAGCTTTCAAGTTACAATCACCGGCCCTACCAACATGCCGGTCTGCTTGGGTGCGACGGAGGACTTTGTGGTATGGACGAACCTCGGGCAAACCATTTTGGCTGGCGGCAGCACAAATTTTGTGGACACAAACGTCATTGGCTACCGATTTTATCGTGCATTTCCACAATAATTATGGCAACTTTGCGTATGAAAAGCGATTCAAGAAGTCATCGTGGCAGGGCATTTACCCTCATAGAACTGCTCGTGGTCATCTCCATCATCGCGATTCTGGCGGCGCTGCTGCTGCCGGCGCTGGCGGCGGCCAAAACCGCCGCGAAAAAGCACCAGGCGCAAGTTGAAGAGCAGGGCATCATCACGGCCATTGAACATTACGACTCGGCCTATGGCCGTTATCCGGTTTCGCAAAGTGCACAAGCCAATGCAAATCCCGATTTTACTTATGGCGGCAGTGTTCTGGCCAACGCCAGTTTTCCTACGGTCAACACAGTCAGCAATGCTGAAGTCATGGCGATTTTGATGGACATGACCAATTATCCGAGCGGCGCGGCGACCGTGAACAACGGCTACGTCAAAAATCCGCAGCAGACCCTTTTTCTGAGCGCGAAGCTGTCGGGCTACGATCCGGCGACCGGCGGGCAGCCGGTGGGTGGCGTGGACGTGAACGGTGTTTATCGCGACCCGTGGGGAAATCCCTACGTCATCACGATGGATGTGAATTATGACAATTTGTGTGAGGATGCGTTTTACAAATCTACCACCGTGTCCGGCGGCGGCTTGAACGGCTTGATTCAAGCGCCCGACGGCAATTGGGCGTTGCGCGGTCCAGTCATGGTCTGGTCCGCCGGACCAGATGGACAAGTTGATCCCACTTTGCCGGCAAATCAAGGCGCCAACAAAGACAACGTTTTAAGCTGGCAGTAACATGAGCGTCGAGCGTCGAGTGCCGGAAAACAGCCGGGAGTTGAGAGCCGGGAAACAAAAGTCCAGGCTCTCGGCCCCCGGCCCCCGACGCCCGGCCGTTTTCGCCTTCACGCTGATTGAGATGCTGGTGGTGATTGTGATCATGGGCATCATCGCGGGGCTGGCGGTGCCGGCGCTGAAAAATCTCGGCCAATCGGACGCGGGCCTGAGCGCGTCGCGCCAGTTGCTCGACGACGTCGGGCGCGCGCGGCAACTGGCCATCGCCAATCGCACGACGGTCTATATGGTGTTCGTCCCGACAAATTTTTGGAACACCGCTTTCGGATCCGGCTCTTTTAATAACAACTGGTTCAACAGCCTGACGGTCTCCGCAAAAACCGCCGCCACAAATCTGTGCGACTACCAGTTGTCGGGCTACAACTTCATCGCCTACGGCGCGGTCGGCGACCAGCCGGGCAACCACCAGTGGCATTACCTCGCGCCGTGGCAGACGCTGCCGGAAGGCACGTTCATCGCGCTGCAAAAATTTTATCAGCCGCCCTATCCGTCCCCGCCATTCTACATCAAAGACCAGATAACCGGAATCTCTTTCCCCATCTACGGCTTCAATTACACCAACACCTTCCCGTTCCCGACGGAGACAAACACGGTTTTTACGACCAATCCCAACTACAGTCTTCCCTGGCTGCCCTTCATCGCGTTCAACTATCTCGGCCAGTTGACGGCGGACGGCGTGAATCCGGCCACGCGGGATGAATACATCCCGCTGGCGCACGGCAGCGTGCTGCCGGCGATGGACCCGCAAAAGAATTACGAATTCAGTCCGCCGGACGTTTCGGAAATCCCGCCGGGCAACAGCACCAACTCGTCGTTCAACGTCGTCCACATTGACTGGCTGACGGGGCGCGCGACGCTGGAATACCAAAAAGTGCAATGAAAATTTTCAGGAACAAGTCGAGCGTCGAGGGTCGAGCGTCGGGGGCAAAAGCCGGATGGCCCGAAGTGTCCGGCTCTCGAACTTCGTCCCTCGACTCTCGATCCGTTTCTGCTTTCACGCTGATGGAAATCGCCATCAGCCTGGCGGTCATCGGCTTTGCGCTGGTCGCCATCATCGCCGTGCTGCCGTGGGGCATGAACGCGCAGCGCGACAACCGCGAACGGACCGTCATCAATCAGGACGCGACGATTTTTCTGCAAGCCATCAGCACCGGCGCGCGCGGCGACGACGATTTGACGAATTACGTTTATGCTATAACGAATTATCAGACCTCACTGCCATTGCCCGGTACTCTCACCATCAACGGATATGCCAATTCGACCCTGGCAAATGGGGCGCAAATCATCGGACTGTTGAGCACGCCCGAATTTGTGGACAGTAGTAATGAGCCGGTTGATTACGATGACGCCAGCGCCGACAACGGTTTCAGCAATCACGTCGTCGCCTATGTTCATTCCATCAGTGGCACGGCAGTGGAGAAACCGCCGCAAACCAATGACCTCGTGATTGGCGAATCCCTCAGCTATCGCATTTATTGCGAAAACTTGCCGGTGCCGTATGATACGCCACCACCTTGGGAAGCGAACACATATCCAGTGGGCGCCTATGTTTCTAACCCCGTGAATGGACAAACAAATTACTGGGAGGCAAACACCAACACTGCGGCAGGCGATATACCAGGTGCGTCATCCAAATGGACTCGGGTGGCTTATCTTCAGGTGCTCGCGGACAACCTGCGTGAACTGCGGCTGACGTTTCTCTGGCCGGAACTGCCCAGTGGCGGCGTCGGCAACGAACGCCAGACCTATCGCGAACAGGTGGCCGGGCAGCTTTTGGTCAACAACGGCAACCCGCCTTTGTATATTTTCCAGTCGCAATCGTTCACCAACGTGCCGTGAAAACTGAAATAAAAATGTCGAGCGTCGAAGGTCGAAGGCCGAGAGCCGGCCGCATCACAGCGGCTGGCTTATGCCTTCGACGCTCGACTCTCGGCGCTCGACCGGCATCCGCCTTCACGCTCATCGAAATTCTGGTGGCGATGGCGCTGCTCTCGCTCATCGTGATTGCGCTGATGGCGGTGTTCAACGGCACGCAGACGGCGTTCCGCGCGGGCCTCACGCAGAACGACGTGCTGGAAGCCGGCCGCGCGACGATGGATTTGATGACGGCGGATTTGAAGGAGATGTCGCCGTCACAGGGCGGCATCGGCTCAATCGCCAATGCCAATACCGGAGTTGTTCCCGTGAATTTTTCCGTCGCGCTTCCGTCTGGTACTGGTGTTTATGGCAATATTCTTCCGCTGTTGCAGCCGTTGATTCCCAACGGCCAGCAAGTCCGGACCAACGTGGTGGAAAATTTTTTCATCCTGAGCCGCGGCAACGACAACGGCGTGCCCACGTGGTCCGGCACGGGCTACGCGGTCTGTTTGTCGCCGACCAATCTTTATTCGCTCTACCGGTTTTCCAGCAACTGTCCGGTGGCGGCGGCGGGCGCGCCGGGCAATTTATTCGCCGAATTTCAAAATTATCTCAAGCCCGGCGCCGGCATTCTTTCCGCGCCGCCCAGCGGTTCGACCAACGGCTGGAGCCATTTGCTGGACGGCGTGGTGGATTTGCGCGTGCGCGCGTTTGACACAAACGGCGTGTGGATCAATTCCCAGACCTTGCAAGGCGGGCGGGTTTCCGGCAACAACATCGAAACCCTGTCCACCGGCTCCGGCTCTGATTTTGGCGAGACGGGATTTTACATGTTCGGCGACATGCTGCCGGCGGCGGTGGAAATTGAGATGGGCGTGCTGGAGGACCGGACGCTGCAGCGCGCGGAATCGCTGGGGATTCCCAACCAACTGCCGTGGACGAGTCCGGCGCAGTGGAGTTTTCTGACCAACAGCGCCGGCCAGGTCCATCTTTTCCGCGAGCGCGTCACGATTCCCGCCGCTGATCCCGCAGCCTACCAATGAAAATTCCATTTACGATTTGCGGTTTGCGATTCACGATTTGGAAAAAATCGGAGGCTGTCGCCGCCCCCAATCGTCAATCGTCAATCGTCAATCGCAAATCCCAAAGCGGCATCGCCCTCATCATCACGCTGATTCTGCTGGCGGTAACGCTGGTGATGGCCGTCGCGTTTCTGGCCTTGAGCAAGCGCGAACGCGGCTCCGTGGCGACGCAGACGGACATGGACACCGCGCAACTGGCCGCCCGTTCCGCGCTCGCCAACGCCGAGGCGGAACTCATCGCAAATGATCTTTCCGCGACGAATCCCTTCGGTTTCAGCCTGCTGGTCTCCACCAATTTCATCAACTACGACGGTTTTGATCCGGGTGTGGCCAGTCCAATCAACGTCAATTACGATTATGAGATTGGCGGCACCCCGCTGACCGCGGGTGACTTTCTGCAAAATCTCGCCAATTTGTATTACGCCCCCCGCGCGCCGGTTTTTATTCCGCAAAACGGCACGAACGATTTCCGCTTCTACCTCGATTTGAACCGCAACGGGCGTTTCGACACCAACGGGCTGGTCGGCGAGTTCGATGAGAACGGCAATTACCTTGGCACCGGCGTTGAAGTCGGCGACCCGGAATGGATTGGCGTTTTGGAAAATCCCGACGTGCCGTATGGGCCGGACAACGAATTTCTTTCACGCTACGCCTTCATCGCCGTGCCCGCCGGCAACGGGCTGGATTTGAATTACATTCACAACCAGACGCTGATTCCAGAAAAGAATTATTCGATGAATCCGATGAACGTGGGATACACGAGCGATGCTTATTTTCGTAATCAAGGTGTTGGCTCATGGGAATTGAATCTGGCGGCGTTTCTCGCGGACTTGAACACGAACGAATGGGACCCGCCAACCTTGGATAATCCCGCAAATGATCCTTATGAATACAGGCAAGCCGAAAACCCGCCTTTTGCCAACACGGGTGTCGCTTTTGAAGATGCTTTTGATTTGCTGACCAATCGTTACGCGGGCAATTACAACACACTTGCTTCGGTAGAAAATTTATACGGTGGTGCTTTTGGTCCCGGATATTTCGCGTTCATCAACGACGGCATTGACGGTTACAGCGACGGGCCGTTGCAGACGACGATTGATACCAACGAGGATTTTCTTGTCCAAGATCCCGTCACGCTGCCGTGGGCGGGCGCGGACAGCCCGAATCAATACTTTGACCTGATGTCGGATTTGTTTAACACGAACGAAACCGCCAACTTCGGCATTCATTTGCAAAACGCCGGCACGAATCTATGGGGCCGCAGCACGGTTTCCACCTACGACAGCTACACGTTTTACCGGCTGCTCGAACAACTGGGCACGGATTCCGACCCGGAAGAAAATAAAATCAACCTCAATTATTCCAATGCCGCCGCCTATTTCGACGCCAACGGCGTGCTTACCAACATCACGATTTATCCGGGCGCGGAAACCAACTTCGTGTCATGGCAGCCGGTCCAGTTTTTCACCATCGCCGCCAACCAGATGCTGCATGACTATTCGTCCAACTGGTTCATGGCCAATCCGTCCAATTATCTGGCGACCTACTACGGCATCACCAATTATCCCTACAACAATTCGGATGGAACCAACCTCACCGAATGGCTGGGCGTGCCCAATGTGCTGGGCCTGACGAGCGATGGCGTCCCTTCGTTTGGCATCACAAACATTCCGGTTTTGATCAGCAACCAATTTGTTTATGCGCCCGCCGTCAACCGCATTCTTCAACTGGCGGCGAACATTTATGATGCCGCTTATTTCACCAATAACCTGTTTGTGGGTAGCGCGACAGCGTATTTGCCGTCGGTGTTCCGGCCCATGTTTAGAAAAGTCATCAATGGCGCGGATTCCGAAGTGTTCATCTGCGGTTTTACTGAAGTGACCAATATTAATGAAGCCGACCAGCCCTTGTCAAAGCCATACGATTTAATGAACCCAGGCGATCTTGCAACACTTGTAACGACAGTTCCAAATCGCATCAATGTGTTTGGCGTGCCGCTGATTATCGGCGCGAAAAAGGGTTTTCCCAACTTCAACGAATTTGCGATGCAAACGGCCTTCCAACTGGAGCGCAAAGTGCAGGTCACGCGCACGAGCACCAACGCGGCCATTGCGCCAATCAGCAGTTACACCATCAACCAGATGTTCGCCCTGTCCCTTTCCAATCAACTGGCCGTGGAATGTTGGAACTCTTATGCCGCCAACTATGCCCGTCCCATCAATATTTATGCGAACGACTATTTGAGCATGGCGTTGACGAATGACGAATCACCGAACCCCATTGTCGCCACGAACATGGTTGTTTCAGGTTCCATTCAAATTCCCAATTCAGTCAATAGTGTCTGGCCTGGTTTCAATTTAATTTATCCCGCGCGTTCATTCCAAATTCCATTGAATACCAACCTCATCCCGGTGCCGGATTCGATTTATCGCTTCAACGGGGGCAATCCTTATTTAACCACCAACACGGCCGTGCCGTATGAAATCGGCGTGAACATCAACGGCTCAATTTATCCGCAGCCGCATTGGGGTTTGGAGGTCACGAACAATTTGCAGGTGTATATGGTGGACGCCAACAGCGGGCGGATTGTAGATTACGTGCAGTTGAGCGGGCCGAACAGTGACCTTGATTTATCGGCGGACATACAGAATCAATGGGACACGCCCAACTGGCAAGGATACAACGACCTTTGGGACACAAACCTAGACGCAAATTATCAGAACATGCCTTATGGGATTGTCTACCAACTGGATGTGTCGCTGGGGCTATATGGCTTGGGCAGCGGCCCGACAGGCTGGGATTCACAGGATCAGACTACTGAGGAGAATGAGATAGATGGATTTCGCGCTTTCTATCATCTCAGCCCGCAGTATAACAATACTGGTAATGGTCTTATCGGCATAGACGTTTCGACCAATCAAATACAAACAGCTTACAATCCCGTTGCCACCATTTTTCAAAACACCTCCTGGCAGGCCAACGATCCGCTCGTTCATTATATTGCGAGCGATTTGCAACCGCCCAACGGCAACGGTATTTTCACCGTTTCACAATGGCCGGGAAACATCGGTGTCGTAAATCAGCGGTATATGCCGTGGGGCGGCAACCCCTTATTGCCGGGCGCCGACCACCAGCCCTACAATCTTGCCATCAAAGACCCGCTGGTTTACTCATCGGACTATTGGGATTTCCCGACGAACAAATTCCCGACGGTCGGCTGGCTGGGACGCGTGCATCGCGGCACGCCGTGGCAGACGGTTTATCTCAAAAGCACGAACATTCTTGCCGCCAATGGCGGTATTTTGACCTGGACGAATTGGACCGGTGACAACAATAATTTTGACGCCACCAACACTTCGCCGACGTGGGACGGGCTGCTATTCGACGTGTTCACGACCGCGCCGAACGACAACGCCACGCGCGGGCAGTTGTCCGTCAACGTCGGCATCGGCGGGCATGACCTCGCCGCGTGGTCGGCGCTGCTCAGCGGCATTGTGGTGCCCAACCCTACCAACACCGCCGATTACGCGATTATCAATCCTGCTGGTCCTGATGCCTCGGTTTTGAACCCGCCGTTATGGGAAATTGTGGCCAACATCAACGACATCCGGTCAAAAACTGTGAATGTGGACGGAACAATGGGCGTCTTTGAACATGTCGGCGACATTTTGAGAGTTCCGACGCTGACTGTGCAATCGCCGTTTCTATATCCGGCGAACACGAATTACAACAGCGACGCGATGTATGAATGGCTGCCGCAGCAAATCATGTCGCTGTTGACGGTGAACGATTCGCCGCGCTATGTGATTTACTGTTACGGCCAGGCGCTGAAGCCCGCGCCGGGTTCCATCGTCACCGGCGCAGGATCCTATTTCGGCATGGTGACGAATTATCAGGTGGTGGCGGAAACCGCCGTGCGGGCGGTCGTGCGCGTGGAAGACGCCAACACGCCGCACCCGCATATTGTGGTCGAAAGCTATAACGTTTTGCCGCCGTATTAAATGAAAACAAAGATGGAAAATGGAAGCTGGAAGTTGGCGGAATGGTTGGCCGCCGCGCGAAAATCATCAAATTCGCGTGTTTTTGAGCATTTTCCCTCAAAACTGGTGATTTTTAGCCACGGACTTAAGTCAATCCGTCCCGGACTTAAGTCAATCCATCCCGGACTTAAGTCAATTCGTCCCGGACTTAAGTCAATCCATCCCGGACTTAAGTCAATTCGTCCCGGACTTAAGCCAATCCGTCCCGGACTTAAGCCAATCCGTCCCGGACTTAAGCCAATCCGTCGCGGACTTAAGTCAGTCCGTCCCGGACTTAAGCCAATCCGCCACGGACTTAAGTCAATCCGTCCCGGACTTAAGCCAATTCGTCATGGATTTAAGTCAATCCGTTGCAGAATTAACCCGGTGCAGTGTGGTGCCTTCGCAGTCCGCAGTCGAGGCGATCGCGCCACAAGATGTCGTCACGGATTAAAATTTCGCTTTTGAAATGAAAATATGGAATAATTTTTGACCGCAGTTTATGCGCTTGCGACCGACCATCTGGATTTTCGTCTGTGCGCTGATTTTAGCGGGCGTGTGGTTCTTCCTCCATGTTGCTGAACGCCGTCCGGCGGGAAAATCCGCCGTTGCGCCGTCCGGTTCCGCGGCGGTCGGCGCGGCTGCGGGCGGGCAAAAATCTTCAGTGGCTGCAAATGCGCCGGCGGCGGCTTTGAAAGCCGGCACTCTGGCGAAGACCAATCAATTTCCCTATCGCCTGAGCAACACGACCGAATCCATCAGCGAGCTGATGAACGACCCCCATGCGATTTTGCTGGAGAACGCGTTCATTGACACGAGCAAGCCATTGAACCTGGCCATTCCGAAAAATTTGCAGGCGCCGGGCAATCCGGGTGCCTACATCGTGCAGGCGCATGGGATGATTGACGCGGCCTTCCGCGCGATGCTGGCGCGGGAGGGCGCGCAAGTCGTTTCCTACATTCCGAACGACGCCTATCTGGTCACCTTGTCCGCGGGCGCGGCGGCGGACCTGACGGCCAGCGGATTTTCGGTGCTGCCTTACGAGCCGTATTACAAGGTGCCGCCGTCGCTGTTGCAGGTGATTTCGGAAGGCCAGCCGCAGGTGATCAATGAATTGCAGGTGGCGGCGTATCCCAACACCGCCGCCGAAACCGAGGCGGCGCTGGAAAAGGCGGGCTTGAGGATCGCGGGGCAGTATGCGTCGCCGTTCGGGGAAGTGTTCACGGTGCAAAATGTGCGCGACGCGGCGGCGCTGGCGCGGATGCCGGAAGTGCAGCGGATTGAGCCAATTTACCGGCGCTCGCTGGCCAACGATTTGACCCGTCAAACGCTGGGTGTGTCGGTGGATTCGATCACGCAGTCGAATTACATGAATCTTTCCGGCTCGAACGTGCTGGTGGAGGTGGACGACACGGGCGTGGACACGAACCATCCGGATTTTCTAACCGGCGGTCCCGGGACTCCGTTGCGCGTTTTTTTCAACGACCCGGCCAACGGTTATGATACGGACGGCCACGGGACGTTCGTCGCGGGTGAAATCGCGGGCGACGGTTACGAGTCAATGACGGTGACGAATGCGCAGGGTTCGATCATGCCGGGCACGAACGGCCAGTTTCGCGGCAAGGCGCCGCTGGCGGATTTGCTGGCGATGAATTTGAACGATTCGGATTTTGATTTGCAGCAAACCGCCGCGTTGTCGAACGCGCCCATCTCGAACAACAGTTGGGTTTACAACGGCGACGGCACTTATGACCTGGCGGCGGCGAGCTACGACGCGGCCACGCGCGACGCGCTGCCCGGCGTGACCGGCTCGCAGCCGGTGCTGTTCGTTTTTTCGGCGGGCAACGACGGCAACGGCGACGACTCCAGCGACCCCGGCGCCGGCTTTGCGGACACAATCCAGTCGCCGGCCACGGCCAAGGACGTTATCACGGTCGGCGCAATTCAAGAAGATCGGGACATCACGAACCAGGTGACCAACGCCGACGGCTCGGTCAGCAGGCCGTGGCAGCCGGAAACTTCCACGGGCTATCGCGTGGCGGGATTTTCGAGCCGCGGCAACGTCGGCATCGGCACGGAAGGAACCTATGGGCGCTTCAAGCCGGACGTGGTTTCGCCGGGGACGTTCATCATTTCGACGCGCTCGCAGGAATGGGACGAGCAGGCGTATTACTATGAAAACCCGTTGAACGATGACCGGCAGGAATATGATGACGTGGTCGTCGGGCCGGATTCGCTGTGGGCCAATGTATTTCCGTTCGTTCCCAACAACGCGATCCAGGTCAGCATCACCATCGGGCCGAGCGCCGATTCGCCGGGCCTATATTCCACCAACTTGAGCATCTGGGTGGGTCTGGAATCGGACACCAGCTACCCTTACTTCACCACGAACAATGTTTTTTCGATGCCGCCCGACGCCCCCGGCCTGCCGGCCGTGCTCAGCAGCGAAAGTTTTGTGGGTTTCAATTACGGCATCAGCAACAGCACCGCGGGGCCGGTCACGTTTGACCTGATTACCGACATCATCACGACGAACAACGTCGGCAACGAAGAAGAGGTGTTGAGCAATTTGAATAATTCCCTTGGCGGCAGCCCGGATTCAACGGTGCCGCCGCATTATTATCGCTACGAATCCGGGACGAGCATGTCGGCGGCGGACATTTCGGGTGTGCTGGCGCTGATGGAGGATTATTTCATCAACCACACCGCGGAGACCAACCCCAGCCCGGCGTTGTTGAAGGCGCTGCTCATCAACGGCGCGCATCCGACGGGTTTTTACAATTATCAGGTGGATAATACGATCAATTACGAAGGCTGGGGGCTGCCCAATCTGCCGGATTCGCTGCCGCTGGGAATCACCAATCAACTGGGCGTGCCGTGCGGCAGTTTTTTCCAGGATCAAAGCCCGACGAACGCACTGGCGACGGGCGACAGTTGCACGTTTCTCGTCAACACGGGGACCAACCCGCCGACGCAATCATTGCGCGTGACGCTGGCGTGGACGGACCCGCCCGGCAATCCGGCCGCCGCCATCAAGCTGGTCAACAGCCTCGACCTCGTCGTGACGAACCTGGATGACCCGACGAATCCCGTCGTCTATTTTGGCAACGACATTCCGGCCAGCAGCGACTTCAACGAGGGCGAGGATGCGGATTCACTGACGAACGGGCTGCCGGTGGACACCATCAACAACGTGCAAAATGTCTATCTGCCGCCCGGCGCCGGCACGAATTTCTCCGTCACGGTCGTCGGCCGCGACGTGAACGTGAACGCCGTCACCGCGCAGACGAACAATTACGCGGGCGTCTTTGCGCCGAACATCGTGCAGGATTATGCGCTGG
>Ga0335072_10003026_pt1 | contig 25572 bp, 22 predicted proteins | sample Lox_Sample_21_FD_206725 | JGI IMG/M metagenome (GOLD analysis project Ga0335072, IMG submission 206725) | Soil microbial communities from Loxahatchee National Wildlife Refuge, Florida, United States - Lox_Sample_2.1 | ecosystem: Environmental > Terrestrial > Soil > Wetlands | place: USA...
GTAAGAGGAATTTAAAATTCCTCTTACGTGAGGTTGGAATGAGGGGTTCAGCGACACATGGGGCTATAGCAAGTACCCTGTTGATCGGCGTAGCCTGCTCTTCGGCGCAGGCGGACCAGGCGCTCACCACGAATGTAACCGATACGACAAACTCCCAGCCTGGGTCACTGCAGGAAATCACGGTGACCGCCCAGCGGCTGGAGCTCCTTGGAACCGCTGACACGGCAAGCGAGGGCGTGGTCGATGACCAGGAGCTTCAGCTGGCGCCTCAGTACCGTCCGGGCCAGCTGCTGGAAACCGTGCCAGGTCTCATCGTGACTCTGCACAGCGGCGAGGGGAAGGCGAATCAATATCTGATGCGCGGCTATAACCTGGATCACGGCACAGATCTTGAGACTTACGTTGACGGCATGCCGGTCAACCAGCCGACCCATGCGCACGGTCAGGGGTATACGGACCTCAATTTCATGATCCCAGAGCTCGCCGACCAGCTCACCTACACTAAGGGTCCTTATTACGCCAATGTGGGCGATTTCGGCGCGGTCGGCTCGGTGCGCGTCAATTATCGGGACACCATCGAGGATTTGGTATCGGCGACGGCCGGCACACTCAATTTTCAGCGCATCTTGGCCGCGGGCTCGCAGCCATTAGGCGGCGGGCATTTTTTGGCGGCCGCGGAAGTGCAGCATTACGACGGTCCTTTCTTGAACCCGGATGACGCGCGCAAGGAAAACGTGGTCCTGCGCTACAGTCAGGGCGATGACACGAACGGCTATTCAATCACCGCCATGGCCTATCACCAGCTATGGACCAATACCACCGACATTCCGATCCGCGCCATTACCGAACATATCGTCCACGATCGCTTCGGCACGCTCGACCCCACCGACGGCGGCCGCGCCTGGCGCTCGAGCCTGTCGTTCAATGATCATGCCACCCTCGGCGCCGGACAATTCACCGGCAGCGCCTTCTTCATCGATAACCAGCTGCATTTGTACAATGACTTCACGCAGTTCCTGGCCGATCCCATACACGGCGATCAGGAAGACCAGTTCGAGAATCGCCGTGCGTTCGGTGGACAGGCCAGTTACACGCTGCCGGTTCTTTTGGGTTCGATCCCCAATGTGGTATCCACCGGCATCCTTACGCGCGACGACATACTCCGGGTCGGACGCCTGCCGAGCGAGGGCATGGTGCCGCTGCCGGTGTCGAGTGCTCCACCGTCTTTTTCCAATGATGACCAAGTGTACCTCTTTGCGAGCGCTGCCTGGGTACAGGCGACCACCCGTTGGACCTCGAAATTCCGCAGCGTCCTTGGGTTTCGAGTCGACTATCAACATGGCACCGACGTCGACTATCTGGCGACGTTGCACGAGGAAGTCATCCCCGGACAATATTCCGGGTATACCAATAGCGGCACGGCGCAACAGGCACTGCCGCAGCCCAAAGGGAGCCTGATCTACACGGCGATCGAAGACCAGCTCGAGTTTTATGTGAGCGCCGGCCGGGGGTTCCACAGCGCAGACCTTCGAGGCGTGAATCAGGATACGAGCGTTGATCTGGGGTTACCGCACACGCCGCTACTCGCCAAACAGGAAGGCCAAGAAGTGGGCGTGCGCGCAACCCCTATGCCGAATCTCGCCTTGACCTTCGCCTACTACAACTTGTGGCAGCAGTCCGAGACCATCATCGACCCGGACGTGGGCCAGGACACCGCCGGCCCCCCAAGCCGTCGGTACGGCTACGAGATCAACGTAACCTGGCAGATCAACCGATATCTCGAGTTCTACGGCAGCTACTCGGGCGACCACACGCACTTCACCCATCCGTTCGACGACGGCACCGGGCATTTGGGCGAGTACATCACCGATGCGCCGCTCGCCACCGGCGCGCTGGCGCTGTATTTGACCAACTTGGGTCCCTGGAGCGGTGGCCTGAACTTGCGCTATCTTGGGAATTATCCCTTGTCGTCCGGGCCTTGCGTCGAATCCGCCGTGGTGCATGATTTCGGCCCGGGATACACCTGTGCCAACTCTCCCACCTCTGCCGCGCAGGGTCAGGTCGATGGCAAAGGGTTCACCGAAACGAACCTCGACGTTCGCTATGCATTTCCGCAAGGATGGAGCGCCTCTGTCGGCATCTATAATCTTTTCAACGTCCACGCCTACGCGGCGGAGTTCTGGTATGTCGATCGGCTTCAGGGGGAGCCCGCAGCCGGAGTCGCCGACGTTCACGAACATCCGCTCGAACCTCTCATGGCGCGATTCACTGTCACGAAAAAATTCTGACTATGGTAATAAAACCGGCGTAGACCGGCCGAACGCATGGCGGCCGGTGACTTTGATCTCGCGAAGCTCCTGCGACCGAACTCCATGGAGCGGTTTTATGCGGAGTATTGGGAGAAGCAGCCGCTGTTTCTGCCGCGACATGCACCCGACTACTACGCAGGGTTGCTGACCCAGAGAGATCTGGAAAGCCTGATCGCCAACACCGACCTGCGATATCCCGCCATTCAGCTTTCCAAGGGCGGCAGCTATCTGCCGCCGGAGCTGTACACCCGCACGCTGCAACATGGCTCGGAGACCTTCCACGGCGTACCGATTCCAACGAAGGTTTCAGAGCACTACCGGCTGGGCGCCACGCTGTCCCTGCCAGCCATCCATCGGATCTGGGCGCCGCTTGCGCGCCTGTGCGAGGCGTTGCAGACGCAGCTCGATCATGCCGTCCACGCCAATGTGTACATCACCCCAGGAAATGCAGCAGGATTCACGCCGCATTACGACACCCACGAGGTATTCGTGCTGCAAGTCGCTGGCAACAAGCGCTGGTCGTTGTACGCCCCGCCGCTCGATCTACCGCATCGCAGCCAGGTGTTCAACCCTGCGGCCTATACCCCGACGGCGCCGTTGCAGCAGATCGACTTGAGCGCCGGCGATCTTTTGTATCTGCCGCGCGGCTACGTGCACTCCACGGCCACGTCCGCGAGCCATTCGGCTCACGTCACGATCGGCATCCGCGTCTACACGTGGGTCGACCTGGCGAAGGAATATCTTCAGGCGTGCATCGACAGCCCGCAATGGCGTCAAGCGCTTCCACCCGGATTCGCAAGTCATAGCGGGCTAAAGCCGTTGCTGCAGCAAAAGATGTTCGAAGTTCTTGATGACTTGCGCATCCGCGCTGACCACGACAGATTGATCGATACCTTCACGAACCGCGTTCGGGCAAGTCGCACTCGGCATCCTGAACCGTTCCGAACCGATGTGTCGGTGATCGATCTACAATCACAACTTCGGGCTCCGGCACCCGCCGTTTACCGCATCCTCAGGGAGGACAGCAACATAGCCCTTGAGTTTGAAGGACGGAGACATGTTCTCCCACTCGTTGCCGAATCGACGCTCCGCTCTATCGCTGGGATGCCGATCTTTCGGACTCAAGACCTTGCCGGATCCCTAAATGCCGACGCACGGCTGGGGCTATCTCGCTACCTTTACGATATCGGGTTCCTGACGTTAGTACGGTAAGCTCAAGCAGCGATCATCTGGCGCCATGCAAGTGTCAATGTTCAATGCCTTGCTGTGCGGGGCATGTCTGCGGCCAAGGTGTGCTTAACTCCGCACGCCAGGACCGCAGTGTATTGCTGGTACTGACCGGCGTTGGCGCAATCCCCGTACCAAGCAGCTTCGTTCCGCAACTGGGTATGGTTCGATTCCTCGAGACCAGATGAATGCTGCTGCTAAGGGTGTCGCGCCCCCGCGCAGCCCACTTCGTCGCCACTCTAGGGATGGTCCTCTCGGTCAGCGCACCCCGGCTGATCGATGGGCGACCACAACAAGCAGGTTTCCTGGCTCGCGGCTTTGGGTCGTCCCTCATCGCCTTCCCGGATCTGCGATCCAGTTAACAAGTTCCCCGATGGGCAGATTCAAGGGAACCGGGTGCAACACCCGAGTTGCCCCCGCAACTGTAAGCGGTGTGCCCTACATCGAACGCCTGTGTCTCTTGAAGGTGCCGCAAAATCACGGGCCGGTCAAATGTGCGATGCATGAAAGCAACATGGAACATCGTCGCCCAGCGTTCTGACCTCGCGCTCCACCCCACATCAGAAGGCCTGATCGAACGCCACTTCACCCTGGACTGCCACCTGATAGGAGGAGACCCGGCGCTCGAAGAAGTTCGCCATCTCCTGGACGTCCTGTAGCTCCATAAACGAGAACGGATTGCGCGAACCGTATCGAATCGGTAGGCGTAGCATCAGCAATCGCTGGTCCGCGACGTACTGAAGATACTCCCGCATTTCGACCCGCGTGAGCCCGACCACACCGCCTGACAGTACATCTTCCGCGAATGCGACTTCGCACTCGACCGCCTCCTCGACCATCTCATTCACTTGTCGTCCCCATTCGGCATCGAATAACTGAGGTTCCTCTTCCCGCACGGTCTTCAAGACCTCATACGCAAACGACATGTGTGCGCTTTCGTCGCGGAATACCCAGTTGGTTCCGGCCGCAAGTCCGGGTAGCAGGCCACGCGAGCGCAGGAAATAGACGTAGGCGAATGCTCCAAAGAAGAACAGGCCCTCGATGCAACTCGCAAAGCAGGTCAGATTGAGCAGAAACTGACGCCGGTCGCTCGCCGAAGCGATGCGTTGCAGGTCGACGACGGAGTCAGTCCATCGCCGACAGAACTCCGCCTTTCGGCGGATCGACGGAATATTGTCGATTGCCGCGAACGCTCGTGCGCGTCTATCCGCATCCGGCACGTAGTTGTCCAGCAGCGTCAGGTAGAACTGGACGTGCAACGCCTCCTCGAAAAGCTGCCGTGAAAGGTACATTCGGGCTTCCGGCGCATTGATGTGCTTGTAGAGACTCAACACCAGATTATTGGCCACGATCGAATCACCGGTGGCAAAGAACGCCACGAGGCGCTCTATCAGGTGCTGATCCGCGGGGCTCATGCGTCGATGCATGTGGCCGAGGTCGATCTGAAAATCGATCTCTTCGACGCTCCATGTGTTCTTGATGGCGGAGCGATACATCTCGTAAAACTTCGGGTACTGCATCGGCCGAAGCGTTAGGTTAAAGCCCGGGTCGAGCAGCGTCATTGGCAAGCCTCGCAGACGGCCGGATTTTCCAGAGAGCAAGAGACAGCGTCGCTATCACTGGTTTTGGTGGATGCCTGGGCGTCGGCGACGGTTGTTTTCGCGATACGCGTGGCTGGGCGCGAGCGCAGGTAATAGGTAGTCTTGAGACCCTGCTTCCAGGCGAACATATACATGCTCGACAGCTGGCCTATGTTTGGATTGGCGATAAAAAGGTTCAAGGATTGACTCTGATCGATGAACGCGCCGCGCGCCGCAGCCATCTCGACCAATGATTTCATCGGTATCTCCCAAGCCGTGCGATAGATTCGGCGCAGCTCCGTCGGTATCGATTCCAGCTGCTGGATCGACCCGTCGGCCAGCTTGATCGCGTCCCGCATCTCCGCTGTCCACAGGCCCATCTGCTTCAGCTCTTCGACCAGATAGCCGTTGATCTGGAGGAAATCGCCGGACAACGTCTCGCGCTTGAAGAGGTTTGAAATCGGAGGCTCGATGCACTCGTAACAGCCGGCGATCGAGGCGATGGTGGCGGTGGGCGCGATGGCGATCAACAAGCTGTTCCGCAGCCCATACGCCTGAATGTGCGCCGCGAGCTGCTGCCAGCGGTCGATACTCTCCGGAATGACGCCCCAAGCGTGGTACTGCAACTCCCCACTCGCCGCGCGTGTTTCTCCGAAACTCGGGTGAGGGCCGCGTTCGCGCGCGAGCTCATTGGAGGTACGCAGTGCATGGAAATACACCTCCTCGGAGATCCTCCTCGAGAGCGCGCGCGCCGGCTCGCTGTCGAACGGCAGCCGGAGTCGGAAAAATACGTCCTGAAGGCCCATTAAGCCGAGACCGACCGGCCGCCAGCGCAGATTCGAAGTGCGGGTCGTCGCGATCGGATAGAAATTCAAGTCGATGACCCGATCCAGCTGGCGCACGGCGATTTCAACCGTGTGCGCGAGCTTGTCGAAGTCAAACTGCGCGCCGTCGACGTGCCGTGCGAGGTTGATCGAGCCTAAGTTACACACGGCGGTTTCGCCGCTGCCGCTCACTTCGATGATTTCCGTGCAAAGATTAGAGAGATGAACCACGGCGCCGGCTTGTGCTGTCTGGTTGCATGCCCGGTTGGCTTTGTCTTTGAAGGTCATCCAACCGTTGCCGGTCTGCGCGAGAGTGCGCATCATGCGTGCATAAAGATCACGCGCCGGAAGCGACTTGCGGGCAAGACCCTGCGCTTCGGCCTGGACATAGGCCTGCTCGAAAGCGTCGCCCCAGACGTCGGGGAACTCGGGTACCTCTTTGGGATCGAAGAGCGACCAGTTCTCGCCAGCCTCTACTCGCTTCATGAACAGATCGGGCACCCAATTGGCGAGATTCAGATGATGCGTGCGCCGCGCGTCATCCCCGGTATTTTCTCGAAGCTCGAGAAAGGCCTCGATGTCGGCATGCCATGTCTCTAGATAGACGCAGGCAGCGCCTTTGCGTTTGCCGCCTTGATTGACTGCGGCAACCGACGAATCGAGCGTCTTGAGCCAGGGCACGATGCCGTTTGAAAGTCCGTTGGTGGAGCGGATGAGAGAGCCTTCTGAGCGCACGCGATGCCACGCGACGCCGATTCCGCCGGAGAACTTGGACAGCAGCGCGATGTCCTTGTATTTCTCATAGACGCCCTCGAGCGAATCGGGCGGCGAATCAAGCAAAAAGCAGCTTGACAACTGTTCGTGCAACGTTCCGGCGTTGAACAACGTGGGAGAGCTCGGCAGGTAGTCGAGCGAAGAGAACAGATGATAGAGCTCCACTGCCTCGTGAACGCTGGTGCTTAGGGCGACTGCGACACGCATCCAGAAATACGCCGGCGTCTCGATGACGTGGCGTTTGGTGGGATGCTTAAGGAGATATCGGTCGTAAAGAGTGCGCAGTCCAAAGTACTCGAATTCCTGCGTGCGTTCGGCGATGATGGAGTCGTTGAGCTTGCGCGCATTGGCCTCGACGAACTGCAGGACGCGTTCGTTAATGAGCCCGACGTCGAATCCATTGCGGATCGATTGGGAAAACGAGTAGATGCTCTGCCCTTGCACCTCTTTGTCGATGAATGCGGATAACAGGCGCGCTGCAAGCTTTGAGTATGCCGGCTCCTCGACCATGAATGTCGATGCGGTACGGATCGATAACTCATCGAGCTCGCGCGTCGTCGCGCCATCGTATAGTCCGGCAATGGTCTTGAGCGCTATTCGCATGGGATCGACGTCCGGAATTCCTTCGCAGCAGCGCGTCACCGCGCGTACGATTTTGTTGACATCGATCGGTTCGTGCGCGCCAGAGCGCTTGGTGACGCACATTTGGACACGCGCCGATAGCGGTGGATTCAATTGGAAATTCGATTGAGAAGGAGCGTCGGCTTGCATCAGTGCATCCATCGGTTGTATTCCCCAGCGACTCATACGCTCGTGGAAGCAGCCAAAGGCGCAACGAAAACTCCGGCGATGAGCTCGAACAGCTTGCCGGCAGCATCCGTTGGCCGCTGCTCCCACGAGCACCTACGAGCAATCCGGGGATCACGACGCGGAACGCAGCTCGCCGCTGAACGGTCAGCGTCGGTGAAGTCATTCCGGCCCGCTCCTCCCGCGAGAGCTCGCGCCATACGGCGTCCTCAATGGGGCGCCGATCGCGGCAGGTCTTCGGACTTCCTGGGCTTGCGGCCTTATTCGGCCGGTTCCTACTATTGCCGCTTCCCGGATGGAGTGGTTCAACCACCCTTCCAGTGCCAATGGCTTAGGTTCGTTCCCAGTTACCGCTGCGGGGCAGTTCCGGATTCGCACCGGGATTCCCTCTTGGGGCCTATCTGTTGTACTAGGCACCGCGACGGCACACAAGATATTGTGTTTGGCGGCAGTCGTCAAATCGGGGGCCTAATTTAATTTTGCGAGAGTGTGTCGCCGAGCTTCCACCGACCGGCATTTTTCAGCGTGATTGCGTGAGGAAGGCCGCACCTTAGGACAGCGACATGGGCACGCAGGCGATGACACCCCGATTCCAGTCGGTCACACCGCGCGGTTCCGTGTCCGACGTAGAGGTGCCATTGAAATTCTACGTCGATCGGCTTGGTTTTACCTTGGCGTGGACATGGGGCAATCCCATCACCCACGCGAGCGTAAGTCGTGATTCCGTTGCGCTTGACCTGATCGCAAGTCCCGTCGACTGGCGCGCGACAGCGACGGCGTACGTTCAACTCGGAGGCGTAGAACGCTTATTTCGCGGAGCTCAAAGCGAAAAATGTCAGCATAAGCGCAATCGGCGACCGGTCGTGCGAAATGCGTGATTTCGCAGTAATCGATCCATGCGGCAACCGTCCCTTTCGGAGAATCGACCATTAAGTAACTCTCGAGTTGATCCAGCCCGACCGAATCAAGTACCATGAAGTGGTTGAAGGTGCCTGCCTGTCGCTAACGGGCGGGATAATTTGGGAAGCCGGTGAATTCCGGCGCTGCCCCCGCAACGGTAATGGAGCGTTGAGCTCGGCGTGAGCCACTGGACCCTGAATCAGGGTTCGGGAAGGTGCCGAGTCGGTCCGAGCGATGGCGTCGGACCACTCCAGAGCCCGGAAACCAGCCTGCAACATAGGCCGTCGGATCGCGGTGGGCGATCGCAGGGCGCGTTCGGTCCTTGCGGTCCCAAAGAAACCGCGCTCCGTTCCCCCTCCCCTCCCCCTTGCTGTCCACGGCATTGACTGGGTCACGTCACGGGGAGTGAGTAATGACGACAGCGATGACGGTGCTTCGTCGTCTGCGCGCACGTGCGCCAGCGACCGGGCTCGCTCGGGAGTTCTACACCGATGAGGAGATTTACGATCTCGATCTGAACTACATCTTCTATCGAGAATGGCTTTTTGCGGCGCACACAGTAGAGCTCGCGCGCAAGGGCAGTTATCTCACCTTGCAAATCGGCGCTTATCCGATCGTTCTGGTGCGCGCCGGTGACGGAGCCGTACGGGCCTTCATCAACAGCTGTCGGCACCGCGGCTATCGCTTGTGTCCGGACGAGCGGGGCACGACTTCTAAACTCGTCTGCCCCTATCACCAATGGACTTACGACCTCGACGGGCGGCTGTTCGCCGCGCGCAACATGGGGCCGGGATTCGATCGAAGCTCCTTCGGCCTGCGGCGCGCGCATTGCGAGACCGTGGCTGGCTACGTCTTCGTTTGCCTGGCCACCGAGGCTCCGGACTTCGCGCCCACACGTCGCCAGCTCGAGCCTTATCTCCTGCCGCATCGCCTCGTGGATGCGCGCGTCGCCTTCGAGTCGACAATCATCGAAGAAGGCAACTGGAAGCTGGTTTGGGAAAACAACCGCGAGTGCTACCACTGCGCCGCGAATCACCCGGAACTCGCTCGTACCTACCCCGATACTCCGACGATCACGAGCGTCAGCGGTGCCGCCGCCGATCCGGAAGTCGTGGCGCATTGGCGCCAGTGTGAAGCGGCCGGTCTCCCTAGCGAGTTCCATTTATCCGCAGGCGGGCAGATGCGAACGGCGCGCATGCCTTTGCTTGCCTCTGCCGTCAGCTACACAAACTCCGGTCAGGCAGCCGTCAAAAGGCCATTGAGCGACGACGTCCCGCGCGAAACGAACATTGGCGCGCTCCTCCTGTTCCACTACCCGACGACGTGGAATCATGTCTTAGCCGATCACGCCATAAGCTTTCGTGTATTGCCGCTCGGCCCCACCCGCACGCAGCTCACCACCAAATGGCTGGTTCACCGCGATGCCGTGGAAGGAGTGGATTATGGGGTCGAGGAGCTGACGCGTGTGTGGCTTGCGACGAATGAGCAGGATCGGAGGATCGTTCGCGAAAATCAGATCGGCATGAACGTGCCGACGTACGAGCCGGGGCCATATTCTCATTCGGAGGAGGGTGGCGTCGGCCAGTTCGTCGACTGGTACTCAAGTTCAATGGAGCGAGCAATATCCGCGGAGGTGCTTACCGATGTCGCTTGAGCCTTCAGTGACGCACGCATCTCGAACCGCCATCTCCGCTCACGTTGAGCCGGTCGATACAATGGTCGCGACGCCCGAGAAGATCATCGCGCCTCCGGCAAGTGCACCACAGCTTCCTTCGCCAGAGCAGGTCTTTGCCGAATGGCTGCTTTGGGTACCGTGCGGCGCCGACCTGCGCGCGGCGGCCCGAGCGCAGATAGCCGAGATAGATCGGCGCGGTTCGCGGCATCCCGACGCTCAGTACCTTCGTGCCCTGTTCGTTGCCATTGCCGGCGGCTACAGCCGGCGCCAAGCCTCCGCAAACTTGTAAAGTCAAGAGAATCACCATGCCCACACCTCAATCGACACCGAAACGCGGTCTGCTCGAGCGGCTCGGCGCCGGGCCCGTCATCTGCGCGGAAGGTTATCTGTTCGAACTCGAACGTCGTGGATACCTCCAGGCAGGTCCGTTCGTGCCCGAAGTCGTGATCGAGCACCCGGAGGTCGTGACCCGCCTGCACGAGGATTTTGTTCACGCCGGGACCGACGTGGTGGAGGCGTTCACCTACTACGCGCATCGCCAGAAGCTCAAGGTCATCGGCCGCGAGGAGATTCTGGAGCCGATCAACCGCCAGGCTTTACGGATTGCGAAGGATGTAGCAAACCGTCATGGCTGCTTGATGGCCGGCAATATCTGCAACACTAATGCCTATGAAGCGGACGATCCCAAGACCCACCGTGCGGTGCGGGCAATGTTCGAGGAGCAGACCGGCTGGGCGGTTGAGGAAGGCGCGGACTTTCTCATCGCCGAGACGATCGATTGGTATGGCGAGGCGGCGATCGCGCTCGAGGTCATGAAATCCAGGGGGCTGCCTAGCGTTGTTACCCTCTCCGTACACCGCAACGAGAGGATGTTCGACGACATTGACGTGGTCGATGCGTGCAAGCGTCTGGAGGCGGCGGGCGCCGACGTGGTTGGGCTTAACTGCCAGCGCGGCCCGAAGACGCTGATGCCGGTCGTGCGAAAGATCCGAGCGGCTGTTTCCTGCCACGTGGCGTCGCTCCCAGTCCCCTATCGAACCACCGAGGCCGAGCCAACGTTTCAGTCGCTCACCGACCGCGCGTGCGCCTGCATTCCGGGCAACAGACCGTTTCCGACCGCGCTAGATCCGTTCACCTGTAACCGATATGAATGCGCGGAGTATGCCCGCGAGGCGCTCGACACGGGGGTGCGGTACATTGGACTCTGCTGTGGCAACTCCCCTCACCATATCCGTGCGGTCGCTGAAGCGCTCGGCCGAAAAGTGCCGAGTAGCCGCTACTCACCAGACATGTCAAAGCACGCCTTCTTTGGCACAGACGCGGCGATTCCGGATAAGTACAAGGAGCGCAAACTAGAGATTTGATCGGATCTAAGTGACAGCCCGCCGCTTTCTATGCTGCATTACTTAAGACGCTGTGTTTAGCAAGCGCGGCTTGCCGTCGGCCTCGAGATAGGGGGTGAACGTGACCAATGTTCACTTGCCGTTGGATCCCGTCGATTTTACTTGCCACGCTCACTCCTGCCGGACACCTTCGTATGCTCCGCATGGGACGTGCCCCCGTCCGATCCGCTCCGCGCCTGGCTGCCCTCGTCCTCTCGAGTCCGAGCGAAAGCTTCGATCCGGACGGAGAGCGCCAGTCCAACGGAGGCCGGTTCCCACCGGCGCGCTCTCACCGCGCCCCACTCTGCTGCTGCCCATTCATCGCGCGCTCATCATCGTGCGCCGCTAAGGTATCAGCGATGAGCTGTTTTTCGGTCTTAATGGGCGCAAGATTTCGTTGCATGAGCTCGAAGCGCCTCGCCTCCTCTTCGCGCCCGCCACTCCGGAGCCACTCAATGGCGTCTCGATAGCGCTCATTTACCCGCGCCGCGCACGATACTGAGTCGCATCGACGCCATTCCCGACTTGCAGTTCCCGCCTGACGGCCTCGAGCTTCTTGCGCATAAAGACCGAGTCGCCCGCGAGCGTCAAGAGGGGCGAACTCTCCCCCTCGCTCCGCTCGCGCCTTTGCGTCCTATGAGCGGCCCGATAGATCGGGTTTTCTTGGCAGTCTTCGCAAGCCCTCGGTCTTGACGCCGCGTCGCCGTCGAGAGGACACCCAGTTCCGTCATGTATTCGGCAAATCGCTCCCTTAGCAAGAAAGCCCCAATCGCTTACCGTCGCGCCCAGTCCTTGAGTACAAGGCATCCGATCAGTCGATAGCGGCTAGGACACACTTGCCTCCGCGTCCTCCAGTAGCCGCCGGTATATTGCCTCGAGAGCTTGCGCATGAGCGCATAGACCGCCCACTCGACAGTGAGCATGGCCGCATGGCCGGCCAAAGCGTCGAGGCAATCTTTTGGAGGCGCTCCAGGGTGATGGTCCTTCTGATGATTCGGGCGCGCTTGTGCGTCATCGAAGTCCACCGCGCAGCGCAGTTGTCAACGGGCGAAGCCGGCGCGGTCAGGGAGGCAAGCGCGCCGCCATTGATAGCGAGAACAGTGTCGCACCATTCCGCTCAAGCGATCTCGCCGTCCCCCTCTTGCTTCGCAGCGCTTTTTTGGGCAGCGACCATAATCTCGTTGCACCCAATGAGCATCTGTGACTACACGCGGCGGGCGTATTGCACTCACCTGTGGTCCCGATCGGACGGCTATGTGGCGCGCGCTCAAAGCGTCGTCGACCGAATCGGCGAGCTTTGCCGCGATATGTACATGGTCGCGAAGTGATATTGAGGTATCCGTCATGAGGCGAGTCCGAGTTCATTGGCTTTGTGCAAGAGCTCAATCGTCGTATCGGCACCTAGCTTCTGTCGCACCGCCGATTGGTGGTTGGCAACCGTCTTCGAGGTCAACCCGAGAACATCGGCGATCTCTTGGATCGTCTGACCCTGTATGATCAAGCGCAGCACCTCGTATTCACGTTGCGTCAGTCCGCGCGAATAAGCAATACCCTCGCCCAAGGCAATGTTTTGCGCGACCTCAGGGCTTAAGTATTTTTTGCCGCGCGCGATCGTGAGCACCGCCTCAACCAGGACATTCGGCGCGCTTGCCTTCGTGACATACCCATGAGCCCCGGTCTGAAGGGCTCGCTTCACGAAGATCGTGTCCTCGTGCATGCTGAAGATGAGCACTCGAGCATCTGCGTCGTAGAGCAACATGCGCCGCATCGCTTCTATACCACTGGTGCCCGGTAGGGAAATATCCATGACGACAATTCGTGGCTTGAGACTGATGAACAACGAGTGCGCGGTCGGCGCGTCACCTGCCTCACCAATGACCGCAATTTCGCCGTGTCGCTCCAGGAGGCGTCGATAGCCTTCACGCACAACGGCGTGATCATCAACGAGAAGAACGTTCACCCGGCCTTTGGTTCGCATCATCGTGAACCCTCCACCGTGACCGGCAAGCGCGCCTCGAAACGCAGCCCGCAGCCCGGAGCGCTGGCGATCGAGAATGTGCCGCCGGATAGCTCGGTGCGCTCGCGCATTCCATTCAAACCGTGTCCGCCGGCGCGCCGGTAAAGTTCCGTGCCGCAGCCATCGTCGGCGACGGCCACGCAGAGGTCACCGTGCCCGCCGTCGACCAATCGAGTAAGTGAGATCTCGACGTGGCTCGCATTCGCGTGCTTGTAGATATTCGTAAGTCCTTCCTGGATCAGGCGATACGCCGTGAGGCTCAGCGCCTCGTCGAGATCATCGAAGCTCCCCTGCGCATGCAAGCTAAATTGCGTGTCCGGAAGCCGCCGCCGCCATTGATTGATGCAGTGCTCGATTGCAGCCAGAAAGCCCAGTTCATCGAGTGCAACGGGCCTCAGACGCGCGATCATCTGGCCCACCACAACGTGCAGGTGATCGACGCTGCGAACGATTGCATCCGCGGTTTCGCCGGGGTGCCGCTGGTCGCGCGCGGTCCCAGTGCCGATCGATACAGCATCAAGCTTGATGGCGTTGAGGTACTGCCCCAGCTCATCGTGCAGCTCGAGCGCCAAATGCTTGCGATCGGCCTCTTGGATACGCAACGTTTCTTTAGCGAGCGCGCGGTTGGCGGCAAGTGCCTCCTCGAGTTGTGCTTCGGCACTGCGCCGAGCTCGAATCTCTTGACGCGCTTGCCTGTTGCGGCGCCAGGCAAACCATATAAGACCCGTCAGCAGGACAAGCATGCCAATCGGTAGCTCATCGAGCTGCAAACGCTCCTCGCGGCGAGTGAGCGAGTACAGCGCTTCGTTCCAGTTGAAGTGGGCCGACAGCGCGACCGTGAGCGCAGTGACGACGAGCACGGCGACCGTGTCACGCCACGGGGATAGGTGTGTCACGCGGAATTGCTCCGTTAATGGGCCGAGATGCATCGCTCATCCTTGGGTCTTGCCAAATCATTTAGGAGATCGGGAACAATTCCTGATTGCGTCGGGAATCTACTCCCTGGCTTTAACCCTCCCCAATCGTAGAGACTTCTCTAATCCAACATAAAGCATGCCGGGGGGGTTTGCCAGTGAGTCGCAGTTACGCAGTCGCGATATCAATCTGTGCATCAGTGCTCCTCATGAGCTCATACGGTCACGCCGATGCCTCCGACGGGTCGACCCTGGAGACTGTGGTGGTCACCGCGACTGCGATACCGGGCGCCAGCATCGATATCGACAAGATCCCTGGAAACGTGCAGATACTCACCTCCGCCGATTTGAGCCGAGAAGGCGCGGCGAGCCTGACTACCGCCCTGAACGACAATCTCTCGAGCATCAACATCAACGACGATCTCGACGATCCGTTTCAGCCGGACATCCTGTATCGCGGTTTCGAGGCTTCCCCGGTACTTGGTACGCCGCAGGGTCTCGCCGTGTATCAGAACGGCGTGCGCATCAACGAGGCGTTCGGCGACACGGTCAATTGGGATCTTTTCCCGGATATCGCCATCAATCAGGTGGAGCTCGTGAGCTCGAGTCCGGTGTACGGCCTCAACGCGTTGGGCGGCGCGATTTCCGTCACCATGAAGAACGGTTTCACCTACCAAGGCGCGGATCTCGAGTTGTCGGGCGGCTCCTACGGCGAGCGCGCGGTGACTGCGCAATATGGAATGAATTCGGGCGTCTTCGGCTTTTACGTCGCCGGGCGGGCGTTGGATTGGGCCGGTTGGCGCCAGTTCTCGAATGATCGGATGCGAGATATCTTCGCGGTGCTCAGCATGCATACGGACACCGCGCAGCTGGATTTCAGCTATACCCGCGCAGACAACGCGATGAATGGCCAAGGTCCTTCTCCCGTACAGGAGCTCGCGGTCAATCGTTCGCTGGTGTTCACCGGTCCGCAGACCAATATCAACACGCTGAATTTCTTCGTGCTGAACGGCAACCTGAAGATGACCGACACCTGGTCGCTGCAGAGCGTGCTCTACTACCGGGATTACAACCAGACCGTCTCGAACGGCAACACCACCGATTACGGAGCCTGCACCACCACCCCCGGAATTCTGTGCCAGCCCGACGGCGTTACCCCGCTCATGAACTCGGCGGGACAGACGCTGCCCGATATCTCCCAGGGCGGCGCGCTTTACATCGGCGAGAACGACTATGAGCTGATCCATGGTTGGGGCCGAGGCGCGGCGTTGCAGGCGAGCGATGACGAAACGATTTTCGGTCACGAGAATCAATTCACCGGGGGAGCCGCGCTCGACTATGCCTCGACGAGCTACTTCACCGGCGCGCAGATCGGTTTGATCAATTCGCAGTTACTCGTAGAGCCGTCCAACCTCATCGTCGATACCCCGGAGAATTCTCCCGGCGCCATCGCGAACGGCGACCCGACACCGGTGAGCGCGGATTCCGTCAACAAAAACTTGAGCGGCTATCTCACGGATACCTACAACGTCACGTCGGATCTGGCGGTCACCGCGAGCGGCCGCTACAACATCACCCACGTCAATATCGCGGATCAGCTGGGCACCAATCTTAACGGCTTTAATCGATTCGTGCATTTCAACCCATCGCTTGGCGCCACCTATAAAGTGCTGCCGGCCATGACGCTTTACGGTGGCTTCGCGGTAAATAACCGGGCGCCCACGGCGAGCGAGCTCGAATGCGCCAACCCTGCGGCGCTCTGTCTCTTGCCGACGAACCTCGCCGGCGATCCGCCCCTGCATCAGGTGATCTCGCACACTTCGGAGCTCGGCGTGCGCGGCAAGATGCCCCGGCTAACCGGCGCCGGCAGCGAGATTGACTGGAATCTCAGCGTGTTTCGCACGCTCCTCAAGGACGATATTTTTGGCATTGCAACCTCGGTCAGCCAGGGATTCTTTCAGAACATCGGCGATACTCGCCGGGAGGGCTTCGAGGCGGGCTTGAAATATCGGGGGCCGGCGTGGTCCGCTTATGTCAATTACAGCTTCGTGCAAGCGACCTTCGAGTCGCCCATCTTGACGCCTTCGCCCTCGAACCCCTTTCAGGATGCGAACGGTGACATCCAAGTGGAGCCCGGCGACCGCATGCCCGGCATTCCGAAGCACCGCTTGAAGCTGGGGGCGGACTATAAAATCCTGCCCCTTTGGTCTGTGGGCACCACCGTGAACATCGTCAGCAGCTCCTATTACGTCGGCGACGAGTCGAACCAGCTCGCACAGATTCCTGGCTTTGCGGTCGTCAATCTACATACCTCGTACAAGCCCGTGCCGCATTTGGAAGTATTCGCATCGATCAACAACCTCTTCAATCGCCTGTATTCGACGTGGGGCATCTTGAGCGATCCCACGGGGATCGGTGCGCCGGGAATCCCACCCAACGGGGTGACCAACGGCCCTGGGGTCGACAATCGATTCTTGAGCCCAGCGGCGCCGTTCGAGGCATTCGGCGGCGTGCGCATCACTTTTTGATTGAGTGTGGCAACCGCATCGATTGAGCTTCGCATCCATAGCGCTGTGCGAGTGAGCGAACGTATCTGTGTGGAGCGTTTGACGGATGGCGGGATTGTCCTCACCGCGGCTATCACAGTTTTTACCGCTCGCACCGTGTGCGAGCAGACGCTTCTCACCTGGGGGCGCGGCGGACACATGATGGAGTTCTCTCCACCACAGTTCGGCCTAGATCTGATTGGCATGCTCTGCCTCATTCTAGGAATAATCTGGGCACTCGCCGTCGTGGTCGTGTCGCTTACCAACCGGCAGCGGATCTCGACCACTAATCGGTGGTTGATCGCGCTCATCCTCGCGTGCTCTGGCCTGTGGTTGGTGCCGTACGAGGAGTGGAAGTTGCTTTTGGTTCGAGCCCATGGCGCGCAGCACACTCCGAAGAGTTGGGCCGTGAGGGCGGCCGCGTTGGGCGAAATTCGCTTGCTTGACTACCTTCTCTCCAACGGCGTGGATGTCAATACACGCACTTCGTCCGGGCAATCCCCGTTGGGGGCCGCCGCCGCGGCTGGCCAAATGGCCGCCGCAAGACTGTTGCTCGCCCGTGGAGCATACCTCGAGAACCGTACGATCATTTCCCAGGAAACGCCGCTGACTGAAGCTGCACAGATGAATCGTTCCGGCTTAGTTAAGCTTCTTTTGGATCACGGGGCGGATTCGAAAGCGCGAGACGTGATGGGCTTTACGGCGCTGGATTGGGCAAAGCATAACGGCAATGCTGAGACTGTCCGGCTCATCCAAGGGCAGCATACAGAGTGAGCCGCGGGTACGCATTTCACGCAGATCTGTAACTGTCACCATCTCAGTGAGCTTCCATCGAGGAAAGACCTGAATTTCCTCCCCGAATCCCGCCATTGGTGACAGACCATAGTCAACATAATCGGCGGAGGTCGCATCGTGTGAGTTGATCAAGATCATTTCGGGGATCGCATCAAGCATGCTAAGGGAGTTCTTGATGTAAGAGAAGCGGATCATGCGCTTCGCGTGATGCGGCGAGCCGCCGCCTCGTACTCGAGTTTGCTGTGCGCGGGTGGGTGCAAAGGCCCGCATCGAGTAACGCCGCGAGCTGTGTTGAGGCCGCCGTATCAGTCGATGGAAGCGAGGATCGCACTCGCTTCCGCGTGTCGCAATGCAAAGTCACGCAGCTGGTGATAATGGTTCGCGATACGTTCATCATCGCTCTGAAGCGACAGATGCGATCTGTATCTGCGGGGACATAGATCTCATTCGACTGCGGTTGCCCTTGTCGCCGAAGGTGTTGGTAATCCTGTTATTCGAGCGCTGCTCGGGGACGCCCAGCCTGAGACTACTGCGCACTACGCACAGGTAAACCTGCAGACAAAGCGGGAGGCACTCGCCCGGTTGCCATAGCCGGAACCACCGATCGGTCTCGGTGGAAGCGCGACGCCAGCGTACTCGCTTGGTGGCTTGACTCGCTATAAAGGGGTTCGCTCTCGGCCACCCCTGCGGCTGCGAGCACCGACCGTCGGAGTCGGCCACGAGCCGTCAGTATGGATGGCGAAAAAGCAGGAGACGGCCTGCCCTAGGGGGCTACAGAATGGTGCCCATGGCTATCGACCGCCTACTCCGTTAAGCTGATTCTGTGAAAAACCGCATGGCGATTAAGTGGGCCCAGAACCCTCCATTGGCGGCGCTGCTGCTGGTGGCGTTCTTCAGCCGCGCCTTGATCCCGGCTGGTTTCATGCCAGGGCCCGGTGGCCTCGTCATCTGTCCGGGCTACATGCCCGCACCGGGCGCCGCAACACCCCAGAGCATGAGCCACGACATGCCGGCCATGCAGATGGCGGGCATGGACATGTCCGGCATGGACATGGCGCACCAGGCTGGGCACCCCCCCAAGGATGGCGGTTCACCGGATCACGAGGGGTCGAGTCTTTGCCCCTTCGCTGCCGCGGCGATGACCATGGTGAGCGGGCACTTCGCCACGCTTGTCTCGGTAAGTCACGTCGTTACACCTCGCATCGATCTACCTTCCCAACCCGTCGTGCCTCGCGGCACGATTGTGCCGACCAGCCTGCCCCGCGGGCCACCTTCCCTCGCCTAAGACGGTTACTGGGTTGATCTAACCCCGTGGGCGGCGCCCTTCCGAGGTGCGCCCCTGAGATTTTGCAATCGCGGTCCCAAGGGACCATCGCGAAAGGCGATGTTCTGTAGACGCGTGTTCGTAATGGCCGTGGTCGTGCTGCTGCACGGCCTGGTGCTCGCATTCGTGTGGTTTGCGCGTCTTGAAATTCCGCACCCAGACGATGTGGTGTTGCAGGTCGAGCTGTTCAGCCCACCTGCGCCCGCGCTGAAGCCACTGGCTCCACTTCGGGTGCGGCTGACCGTGCCCGTACAGGCCATTTTAGTGGACCGCCTCCCTGCCATTCAGATTCCCGCTGCCGAAGAGGCGCCAGCGCCAGCCGCGGCAACCGGTCCGGCACCAACCTTGCCGAGTCAAGCCATCACTCAGACGCTCGGTGCCGAGCTGGCGGTTCAGTGCCCAGACCGCACTGCCCCTCGCTATCCGCTGGAGGCTAAGCGCCAGCGCGAGCAGGGAGAGGTTCGACTGCGGGTAGAGCTCGACGAGAGCGGACGTATCGACAGCGTCAGCATTGTCAGTAGCAGTGGATCGCCGCGCCTCGACCAGGCGGCACGCGCGGCCATCGAGTCCTGGCACTGCCGACCCGCCCAGAAGGATGGTCACGCTGTCCGCGCAGTGGCTTTGCAAAGTCTCGATTTTGTTTTGGAGCGCCGCTGAACGCGTCGTACCAACCTTCAAGAAAGACATGCTTAGGGAAGTAAGACAATGAACAAGAATTTGCAAACCGTCGTAGCAGCGATTCTGCTCGGAGGGTGTGCGCTCGCGTACGCGGACGATTCTCCGCCACCGACAGCACCGGTGGCCACGCAATTACCCAAGATGACGGTTAAAGACACAGCGGATGACGAATATGTCGCGCCAAACACTTCGACAGGAACCAAGACGGATACGCCGGTCATGGAGACACCGCTGAATGTGCAGTCGGTGACTCAGCAGGTGCTCATCGATCAGCAGGCCATTACCCTCGGCCAGGCATTGCAGAATGTCAGTGGAGTGTCTGTTACGGACGGAGTTCTTGGGGATGACGGCTTCGGGAGCAGCGGAATATTAGTTCGCGGATTTCTAGAACAAACCTACTACCGCGACGGGTTTCGTGTGGACACCTCCAACCTTGGAACTGATGTCATCAGCACGCGGCAGCTCGCCAACGTCGAGAGCGTCGAGGTACTGAAGGGCCCGGGCGCCGTTCTTTACGGGCTTGTCGAGCCGGGTGGCGTTATCAATATCGTTACCAAAGAGCCCCTTAGCGAGCCATATTATTCCGCGCAGCAGCAGATCGGCTCGCTCCAAGACTACCGCACCAGCATCGACGCCACCGGCCCGGTCACCGGCGATGACACCGTGCTCTACCGAGTGAACGCGTCCTACGAGTACAACGGTGCGCCCTTCGGATCGATCATCGATCTTGTCAATAGCAACAGTGTTTTTCTGGCGCCGGTCGTCAAATGGAACATCGATGGTGCGACATGGGTCAAGCTGGAAACGGAATATGCGCACGTCCGTACCGACGCCTACGTCCCGTTCGACCCTCTCGACAGCGGGGTATTCCTCAACATTCCACGCAGCACCAACTATGGTCAGAGCTCACCGCTGACGCAAACGACCTATTTCACGGCGCTCACCGGGTCGCATCAATTCAACAAGGACTGGTCTATCAAGCATCAGATCGCCTACGACCGGATCGATGAAAGCCTCATCGATACTTCCCCCTCATATGTTCTGACACCCCCGCCACAAGTGCAGAACTTCTCACTGTCTTTATCTGGGCCGCAGACGACCTACTCGACGAATATCGATCTCACTGGCCATTTCAACACACTCGGAGCCGCGCATACCGTGCTGATCGGCGGAGATGCCTATCACTCATGGGGGGCCGTCGGTTACGTCATACCGGATGCGGCAACGACAGGCATCGATCTTTTCAATCCGGTCCACAGCTTCACCTACCCGCCGTGCCCGTGCTCTACCTCCGCATATGGTTTCTCGCAGGACACCGCGGGCTTTTATGTGCAGGACCAAATCACGCTGCCAGCTCATTTCCATCTGCTCGCGGGGGAGCGATATCAATACATTCGTCAGACGAGCACACTGGGTAACACGGTAGCTGACTTGCAGCCGCAGGCCGCCCCGCTGGTCGGCCATGCGCTGACGCCCCGCCTGGGTCTGCTGTGGCGGATGGAGGAATGGCTGAGCCTCTATGGCAATTACACCGAAGGCTTTGGTCCGAATAACGGGGCGATTTGGCCCGGTACCTTGGCACCGCCCACGAGTGCGAATAGCAAGGAGGGGGGTGCCAAGTTCGAGTTCTTCGATGGAGCGCTAAGAATTACCGCCGACTATTTTGATCTCCTTAAGACGAATGTCACCACCCCGGATCTGGATCCGGCTCACTCCTGCTATGGCGGCGGCGCAGGCTCCTGTTCAATCCTGATTGGGGAGGTACGCAGCAAAGGTGCGGAGTTCGATATGCAGGGTGAAATCTTGCCCGGCTGGAACGTGATTGCTGCGTATTTAGATGACGATATTCGCGTCGCCGAAGCTAGTCCCGGTAGCTACCCGGCGGTCGGCCAGCGGCTTCCCTTAGTGCCGCGCAGCCTGGCGAGTATCTGGACTACCTATGAATTCCAGAACGCAACTTTGAGTGGTTTGAAGATCGGCGCCGGCTTGCATTACACCGGCTCAAGGCCTATCGAAGATCAAGGCGGCAATCCACCGGGCACCTTCCCCTTGCTTCCTTCCGATACCACGGTGGACGTGATGACCGCTTATGGCTTCGAGCGCGCCGGTGCGAAAATAACCGCACAGCTGAACATTACCAATCTCCTCAATAAGACTTATTACGAGAGCGCTGCCAATTATTCTGCAGTGGGTTCTGGGATTGTATCGGGCGAAGATAGCGTTCGCTCTTATGGCGCACCGTTCGCGGCCATGGCCTCGGTCCGGGTGGAGTTCTAGCAATGGTGCGCCATGTCCTCGTTTGGCTGCACCGCTGGGCCGGCCTGCTGATGACGGTGTTTTTGATCCTCGTTGGATTAACCGGCAGCCTGCTCGCGTTCAAGATTGATTTGGAGCGTCTAATCTGCCCCCAGATTTATGCGACCCCGAAACCCAGTGTGCCGCAGCTTGACCTAGCCACACTCGCGGAGCGCGCCCAGACGCTCGTCCCGCACGGCGAGGTAGTGGGCGTCAACCTATTCGAACCCGGTCACGCCTCGGTGTCGTTCGAAGCACGCAAGAATCCGGCGACCGGAAGACCCTATGAGCTGAATTTCACAGAGTTGTTCCTCGATCCCTGGTCCGGGAAGGAGCTCGGTCGGCGCCGCTATGGAGATATCTCGCAGGGCCTTATCAATCTGATGCCCTTCATATACAACCTCCACGTCACGCTTTTGCTTGGTACGCCCGGCCTCTGGACGCTCGGAATTGTCGCGCTGGTATGGACGGTCGATTGCTTCATAGGGTTTTATCTCACGTTGCCCGTTTCAGTCGGCTCTTTCTGGCGGCGCTGGCAACCTGCGTGGCTCGTCAAGTGGAAGGCGAGTGCCCTGCGGGTCAATTTCGATCTCCATCGCGCCGGAGGCCTGTGGCTCTGGATCATCCTTCTGGTATTTGCCTGGTCGAGCGTCATGCTCAATCTGAGGCCGGTCTATGATCGAGTGACCGGTGCGCTATTCGATTACCAGACGACCACGTACCCGACGAATCCCCAACCAAATGAACATCCACGGCTGGACTTTCGAGCTGCGCTCTCAATCGGAGAGCGCCTCATGGCGGAGCAAGCAACGAAGTATCATTTTTCTGTGCAGTATCCGACCCTACTGTCGCGTTTCGGCGGTTTCTACTGGTACTACGTCAAGAGCAGCCGCGACATCCGGGGGTTAGGCGAAACCATCATTGCTTTTGACCCGGATACCGGCGAGTTCAAGGCTCTGATTCTGCCGCCGGGGCAGCGAAGCGGCAACATCGTCACCGACTGGCTCGATGCCCTGCATATGGCTGACGTGTTCGGCCTGCCTTACCGGATATTTGTCTGCGTGCTTGGTATTGTGATCACAATGCTATCGGTGACTGGCGTCTACATCTGGTGGAACAAGCGTGCCGCGCGACGCTTTAGAGGTCAGCGTCGACGGGTAGTCATTTCGGGCGCGAACTGACGATCAATCTCCCGAGAGAGTGCCTTCATGAGATAACGATTCATCGACTTCCATGGTGGCTTGCTGACGTTAAAGGCCCAGGCGCCAAGTCACGGAGGTGTTTACCCAAACGTGCAAAAAGTAACGCTTTGGAGAGTAGCGGCGTGCCTTGCGGCGCGCCGCCCTCGCAGAACCGGACTTGGAGCGTTACACCATCCGGCTCCCAGCCTGGGACATCCACGGCGGGGTTGGGTAGAGGTTATGAACAATCCGCGCACGCGGCAGGTATGGACCGACACCCGTGTGGAAGCGGGCCCATGTCACGCTGCGCCGTTGACTGCGGCGGTTCAGCCATTTGAATAGGAGACGGCGCGCGTAGTGACGGTACCGCTGCACACTCCGGAAGTTGCCACTGACGCCATAGTATTGGATGTGGCCTTGGAGATGTCGGACGACATACTCGAGCATGGCTTTCCCCCCGTTGACCCGCAACTCGGCGAGACGCACGTTCAGTGCCTTCAACTTCCTACATAGCCGCTCGCGCTGGGTCTTGCGGCCCACTACGAATCGACCACACCGGCTACGCCCATCGAAATGGGTCAGACCGAGGAAATTAAAGGTTGGAGGTCGACGACAGTCATCGTGTTGGCATTGCGCTCGGGCCTGATCCCCGAACCGGATCAGACGCGTCTTGGTGGGCTCCACCGCCAGGTCGAACTTTGCCAGCCGGTCCGTGAGCTCATTCAGGAACCGTCGAGCATCCTCTTCCTGCGTGAAGCAGGCCACGAAGTCGTCGGCGTAGCGGACCATGTAGGCCTTGCCCCGACAGGACTTCGTGAAGCGCTTCGCGAACCAGAGGTCCAAACAGTAGTGCAAGTAGATGTTGGCGAGCGCGGGCGAAACCAATCCGCCTTGTGGCGTACCTTGGTCACTGGCGCTAAACGCCCCATCCTCCAGCACACCGGCTTTGAGGAATCGATCGATGATCCGCAGCAGCCGTGGATCCCCAATGCGGTGAGCGAGGAAACGCCTAAGGTGGTCGTGCGAAACTTGGTCAAAGAAACCTTTGACGTCGGCCTCGACGAGCCACTGCGTCCGCTCCACCGTGATGATCTCCGCCAGACGCTTCAGCGCTTGATGCGCGTTGCGGCCGGGACGGAAACCATACGAGCAATCCAAAAACTCCGGCTCCCAAATGGCTTGCAGGATCCCACTCAGGCGATCCTGAACGAGCCGATCCTCGAAGCTAGGCACCCCTAACGCACGACGGCCCCGTCCGCTGCCCTTCGGGATATAGACCCGCCGTACTGGCTTCGGTCTATAGCCGAGGCGCCGGAGACGGGCGGACAGGTCAACAAGACGATCTTGCAGGCCCTCCGCATAGTCCGCCTTGCGTATCCCATCCACTCCGGGCGCCTTGCGTCCTGCTTGGCGCTCGAAGCTCGCGCTCAGTCCATCGGGATCAAATAGCATCCCCATCAGCGCGTTATATTTCCGCTGAGGACTCTCGCGCGCCCACTGTGTGAAACGAATCAGTTGCGTTGTCATGATCAAAATCCGCTCGGTGTCGGGTCATGTCTCCCTGATCCGTTCTCTCAGACTGACACCCCTTTGCTCCATCCGCGTTACCAGACTTCACAGCTCATATGGGCGTCTCCGACTTCCGATCACCACCGCTTCCTTCCTCACTGATTAGGCTCGTTAGGAAGTGCGCACGTCCTGTACGCCGGCAATCGGATCTCCTGGGTTACCACGCGCTCTACTTGTAAGGCTCGACACGGACTTAGATCCCGGGTTGGCTTCCGACGCTCGCCATGACGCGCTAGAAGCAATTGCCTGCTGGCCACAAGAAACCATCGGCCCATACCAAAAATATTATTTTCGGGACTCAACTCCTTCAGGGTCAGCATTACCTGTTACCTTTGCACCTCGCCTTCTTTCGTGCCTACGCATCAAGCATCTCGTCGCCGAGACGCCAGCAAGGCTCAATACCAGGCCCGTGGCTAGCGGCTACCTGGGCGGGACTCGCACCCGCTAGATGTGCGCGGCATTGCCCAGCCGCGACCCTGTGGATAACTTATCGCTCGAGCGTATCCCGGTCGGGGTCGATACTCTGGCGAGCTCTCCCAGTAAGGGCTCTCCATGCGCGCATTCCAATCGGCCTATATCGGTCGGCATCGGCAATGGTTCACCCTCAGTGCTCGCGATCGACACCTCATCCGTAAGACCTTCCGATCACGAGATCTTTCGCCAGCGCGCTATCGAACTCGACCGGAGGCTCTCGCGAGCCAAGTCTGAGTGATCAGTGCTTGCAAGCGCGCGTCGTCGGGCCGGCGTCACGTTGACCAGGAATCTGCCTCGACGA
>Ga0335072_10003027_pt1 | contig 25569 bp, 27 predicted proteins | sample Lox_Sample_21_FD_206725 | JGI IMG/M metagenome (GOLD analysis project Ga0335072, IMG submission 206725) | Soil microbial communities from Loxahatchee National Wildlife Refuge, Florida, United States - Lox_Sample_2.1 | ecosystem: Environmental > Terrestrial > Soil > Wetlands | place: USA...
TAGTCAGCAATGAAACTTTTACTAAGCACTTGATAATCTTTGGAGCCGAAAAAGCAGTTCCATATTCGAGTGCCGTCTACACCCCATAGCAGGCATCACTTACAGTGGGCATGAGTACTGTGCACGCCTTGATAGTTGTTGAGCATCTGGTGACCAGTGAAGACATCTGGGTCAGGGTGTTGTGATGTTCGGCTAGATCCTTCGGGGCTCTAGGACTAGGCTACAATGCATTAGTTGTTAGGCAGGATCGGCGATCTGAAAACATTCATTGAAGGGACCATACATTCCTATCAGACTTGACACAAGCCCCGTGACTCGTTGCCTACAGGCCGAAAGGCCATCGAGGCCTGTAGAAGAGTGAACGAGTGTCCGTCCTCAATCTGCGCCCGTTTCAGGTGCTGGTGGGGAGGGACCATGACAGATCTCTGACGTCATACGTCGGCAAAAGTCAGCTCTCCTTTATCGCACCGCAGGATCCGAGCCATGATATCTATCTGTTCATGGCAAATATTCGAGAGTAGAATGGCCTGGATCTGATAGCAATGTCATTTCATCCTTCCCAACGTCGTATCCAAAGTATCAGCCGGTATGGATGCCCATTGGGATGTGATGGCAGACGTGTCTAGGCCTTTGTAAAGAGGTTGCATCCATATCAACCATTTGGTGTCTTGTCTTGCAAAGATGGAACAAGCGCTTGCGCCATTTGAGGGTCGTCACATCAAATTCTCAGAAAAGCCCGATCTCCCTCCCAGGCCCCTTACAACAAACAGTACTGCCAATATCCCGACTCGGAAGCCCATTGGTCTTCCCCACAACGAGAAAGACTTGATTGGGAAGGCCAATGACTTAAAACTCGATACATCCCAATCTCCGCCTCCATTGTATGAAGAGGATGCTGTCCTACTTGACAGTCCCAGTCTTGTTCAGAGCCCTGCGAGCGTGTCAACGAGCGACAGTCCCACAAGCGAGCGTTCGAAATGGAGAACGGCCATGGAGGACACGCGCCATTTTGCCGGCGGCCTGATCAGCCATCCCTTCGAATCAACCAAACATTTCAGCATCCTCCGGCATTCGCACGGTCTTGTGTACTACAAGGGCCCTTCAACCAACCTTGCCATCACTATCTTCTCAGATAAGCCTCTGCCCGAGGGCCGCACTTTGTGGGTCCAGAGGAAAGGCTGGACAGGCAAAACGGGGATGAAGGTGAAATCGCTGCTCAGTTCAAACAGCAGCTGGATCGATGTGACCCCATCCGAGCGCGCAGAACCCGCCCAACTCCCACCCTCCGATGAACGGGCCTGGCAGCGAGATATCCGCAAGTTCCTCAAAAAGGCACCCAAAGACATCAGACATCATGTTCCACGCGAGACGGACGTCCTGCGAATTCCAGCCAGTGTCGAGGATGGCTACTTCCGCGTCGTGCTGTGCGCCGGTGAAGGGAGCAAAAGTGTTCTGTGCCCGAGCCCTGTTTTTCGAGTAGCCTCCACCTCTTCCTCCGGCAGCTCGATCAAGGGTGCTTCATTATCAACTCTACCAATAGAGATTGGTGTCAAAGTGCTCTCAAGCACCGCCATAACCGCCGCCGGGAACGTCATAGCGCCCGTTAGGAGTGCCATTCAGGACCAATTGAAGCAGTACGAGCCTGGGTTTCTAGTCCAGGAAGCGGGCTTGATGGCCTATAATGCCGCTAGTGTGAAAAACAAAATCGACAATGCAAATCAGCCACTCAGCCAGACCCGAGATATAGTCGTTGAGTTTGACCATGGCAACAATGAAGATCACGATGAGCTTGGCCGTTCCGAGATTATAGGGTCCGCCGACGGCCCAGAATCTCCATTTCCGATTCATATGGCAGGCAAATTGGCGCCTGGGACGGGCAGGAGCACCGCAGAGCTTGGGGTACCAACTATGAATCTAGCCATTTCCCCTGAAGACATTGACTACCACCTCTTAGGCGTCTATTTCGGCTGGGCATCTATTTCCGCCAAGGCATCTTTGCAGCCAGGTATGCTAGATACCTGGCACCAAGCAGTCATCACCATTGCGCCTTGTCCGTACACAGCTCCCTCCATCACGCCTAAGAAGGTGGTCAAAGCACACCTCCTCCACGATTTCCAGGACACCCAACTCCAGCAACTCAACGCGAAGATTTCCCTTCTTATCCTGGGGTTTCTGCGTCCTGCGCCCTCCGCAAAAGAGCTAGATCGCGACTGGATTCTCAGCGAGATTACCAACGACATCGCGGTAACGCAAGCAAGTCTCAGCCCTGAGCGCGAGGCGTGGAGCGCAGAGGCCTGCATAGATCAGCTCAAGCTGGCCAAGGGCAACCGGTCAATGACAGAGCGTTGTGTGGATTTGTGCCAGAGCGGCCAGAGGCAAGTCGACCGCGTGCCATTGCACAAAGCCGGTATCAGGGCACCGGGTGCGGTGCAAAGGGACAAGATGGTAGTTCATGGGAATGGTGGAGTCTATGTCTTGCGTTGAAAGGGAAAAGCGATTCCAGCAAGCAGCAGTGGCACCGCTCTTCTTAGATCTAGGCATTGTGATTCTCATACTTTTGTGTAATTCATGTATAAAGAGGAAATTTAATGGAGACGCCAGTACAGATGGTGTGATTTCACTTGTTCAGGCCTAATAGACGCCATGCCTAATATCTACTCCAGCCGTCCCGAATAATGCACCATCAACTGGGCAGGTAAAAAGGCAGAGCACACGCATTTTATTGTGGCCCTGGTAGCCAATGCAAGCTACCGAATTCTAGGTTGGTGTTACGGCTTTCACATGCTGTATAAAAGGATTGCCCAGAAGCCTTGACTCATTCAACGCCGGCCCGATATCCTGTTGACAAGCACATCTAACTCCGCCTTCAAGGCTGACTGAGTGCTGAAAGGAGAAACACGCCAAACATGCTTTGCTTGATCAAACCATCATTGCATCTGTGAAAACCACCAGGGGTATCATCACGCTGGAACGCAGTAAACAGAACTCAAACAAGGCCATAATAGAGAGGTCTAGAACATGGTTATGAGCCAGATCCTAAAGTCAACCGGCTTACCGTCAGCCCCCGCGCCTCGTCGCCACTTAGAGCAGTACTAATATCTAACGGCACTGATCTTACATGACCAGAGGAAACAGATATAGTAATCGTAGGCGTGTTCACTTCCTTTCCCATCCTTTGCCTTTCTTCCGCTTGGGGCCTGGCCAGAGACGTACTCGGCAATTAGTCGAACCGCAATGACAGAGAGCCACGTCGTCACCGTCGTCCCCGGGTTTCGGCTTCGGATAGACCTTCCCGGCTTCCTGAGGGGTGTAATCAATGGTAATTTCGGTCCCAGCAGGAATATCCTGCGTTGCGAAGAACGCAAGCTCGTACACCTTCTCGTCTTGACGGTTAAGCATGACGGTAAATACCCGGCAATTCGGACTGCAAGAGTGGTTCACGAAGCGCGTAGGAGTGCCAAAGTTCAGGCTGTCGATGTAGTACACGTCTTTTTCGTGAAACCAATCCAGGCTGAAAATATAGGAGGGGGCGCCTTCAGTTGCAAGTTCCCGACTTTCCAGCTCGGCCTCTGTGATGACTTCGCCAAGATAGAGATCGATAAATTGGCCCTTCACGATGTTCTGAGGGGAGCGCAGGCCTGATTACGTATTAGAGGAGTTGAAAGAAAGAGGATTGGTGGGACTCACCAAAGCCACACTTCCGGGTCATGAAAACCTCCAATGGCAGAGTCCTGCCCTTCTGAACGACCCGGTTCCAACAATCCTGTCCACATCTACAACCACTATTGCACTCGATGATTTCCTGCTTCTCCCCTTCCATGTAGCTGCTCTCTAGGTATTCGTTTCGCAGAACACTCATTGTTTTGCCAGTTGTGGTGCGGACTCTCTGGTATGGTACCACCTTGCCACGATCGATCTCGTCGCCAAAATCGTCAATGAGACAGCCACAATTATGTGGCGTGCACCCGCCGATGCAGTTGCAGCCATCGCCCGTACCTTCCTGAGGAGCAGCTTCGACTCCAGGCCGTCGAATGTAAGATGAAATGAACTGGAATTTCCCACTCAGTTGTCTGTCATTGTGTTCGTTCGCGAAGGTGATTGGAGGTTCGATGGCATCGTCAAACTTGCTACTTAGCACCTTATGAGCCTGCTCGTTTGGAGGGAGTAGCTTTTCCGGTTCAAAAGGCTCTTGTGGAATGGTATTGGGCGAACTCCATTCTAATTTGACGTCCTTGCGCCGGATCTTTTTCGCCTTGGGTTGCGCTTTCCGCTTCCGGATGGTATTATCGCCATCGGTGCTGTACCTAGCGGAGAAGCCATGAGGGCCAAAAACTGCCTCCACTGACGAAGCTCTGCTGTATACTGCCGAGGAGTCTTTTTCCAGTTCGGCCAGAAGCTGACGTCGATACTCCTTTTGGACAGGCTTCTTGGCCGTGGTGGCTCGCTCTGAGACTCCCGCGCCAGTTGCTGGTATGGGCTGGATGGATCTACTTAGTAGCTCTTCAGTGGCGGCGCTTTGAGTGAATGCTCGTTGGCTGTTATCGATCACGACACTGATTTGTGGCGACGAGGGCTCAGTAGGTGGTAGTACGTCAGGAGGCTGGGATGGAGTAGCAGTGCCTCTGCTTCGGGGCCTTTCTGCTAGAGGAGTCGGGCTAGGTGCCTTTTGGGTCAAAGGATTCGTTTTGAAGGTGGACGTATGGGGCAAGAAGCCTTCCGAAGTCGGTGAGGTATGTCTTGACCGGCGAGGAGCATCTTCCGAGGTGGTGTTTTTGGGAGCCGTAATCCCAGTTGACGGGGGAGCTGGGGTGGCAACTTGGCTATCTTGTTTAGGAGTACTGCGTGGCCTCACATCGTCATGCCGCACGCTTAGCTTTGAGGTGTTCACCGAGCCATTCTGGTCTGCCGGCGGCGGATGGGGAAGGTTGCCTTTGGGCTGCCTTGATTGGACGATGGAGGCATTGGTAAAGTTTGGAGGGAGAGATGTCGTTGTATTGACCTTCGACCATGCTGGTCTACTTTTGAACGGCGATCTGAAAATAAGGACTTTACCATCGGAATCGGTCACAGCTTCTTGCGACTTGGTAGCCTGTTGTGTTTGCCTGACTGGAGTCGTCTGCTTGGCCACATTGGACTTGGAGGAAGTGGACTAGGCCATAATAAGTTAGCGTGGAATTTTGTTGGTTTGTTGCCTCTTTACCTGAGTCTCACGATTTTCATTAGACTTCTGTCGTTTTGGCGCCGGCGCAGTCTGCAAACAATGTCAGAATGCTCGAAAACGCGTTGAACATATCGAGCAGAAGCTACGTCACAAATGTGTTGAGTGTTGAATGATAGAGCAGGGGAAGATGACGACTTACTTCATCATCGGAACCTTGGGTAAGGTCAATGAAATTATGCTTCTGGATCCCATGGTCAGAAAATTCTCAATTCTTCTTGAAACGCCATGTGCTTTAAAGGCGGCATTAATGTTGTTGTCATGCTGGGACTTTGCTACCAAGCGACGTTGGCGCGGATATGATTTGCGATGTTCGCCGTTGGCGGCAGGTGCAAACGTGCACGCCCGCGATTCCAACGTGTTGATTTCTCGGAAATGTGGCCAATGAAATTTTTGCAGAGGAATCCTTGCTTTTGACGCGCGCTTTTCAAACGTTGTCAAACATGGCCACTTTTCACTTACGAGATGGTTCATGGTCAAGTCACCATTGGCCAGTGGCATGGCCACCAAGGCCATGCCCCAGATTTTCGATTAGGACGTGTGCTTCGAATGCATCTCATAAAGCCTGAAATTTTGCAGATTAAATCGGTATTATTGTAGCATCATTAAATCTCTTGTTGTGGTTGAAATAGCTCATGTGATGGGGGAACGAAGGAAAAGAGAAACTTGAAAGCACAACACTAAACTAGCGCTTCACGTGATACTCCATGTAAATCCAATTTCAAAGACATTTCATTTGATTGATGATGATGAATATTTCTCTTTGGGGTGTGGTATTTGGGACTCATTTTAATTGGCATTTGTAGCATGAACTTTCGAATCCTTTTTGACTTGTTATGCTACAACGTTAACCTGCAAATACAATTACGAAATGCGTAGCAGGAAAGCAGCCAATACTCTAACACTAGATATAACGGAGTGTCACCCGATTACAACCGTTTGTTGGTATCTACACTCCAAGCCCGAAAATAGCAATTGAAATGGTTTGCCGCCCGGGTGATTTATTGCAAAGCCCCTTACAATTTTACGATGCTCACTTAACCTATGCACTTCATGTGTACCTTTCCAGAAAACAAGACACATGGAATTGTAAGGAGATAGTCACAGAAGCATTGTGCAGTCCCGTAGAAAGTAGACGATGACCGGCAACAAAAATTGTCCAATCGCAGTGGGCCCTAGTAAAGAACTACGCCCATGTCTAGTAATACTCGGCGTCGACAGGCCCTGTGGCCGTGCAGAACCCGGCTGCGACCGATCCGCCTGCACCTGCTTCCCGTCTCCTACTGCGCGTGCTTTGCAAAATCCCTTCAGCAACCCTCCGCTTCAGGTTGCCACAGAGGTTCCGAGGTCACGATAGCGCACTAACGGCCACTTGAAGCTTGTCGCCTTGTTGATATCGTTCCAGTTTTTTGAAGGGGGAAGGGGCGGATTGGGGGGATCTGTGAGTGAGAGAACTGATGTGTTGGTAGCCTTGTGTACCACGTTGCCTTGCACCCCAAGTCAATGCTTCGGTCTACCGGCCTTCGACTCGATTCAGCCTCGTCCGCATTCGCCACCCTGCATTCACACTCATCAGCCCCCCTGCATCTCTACACTCGTGTACATCTCCCTCCGCAGCATGGGCGTCTTTCAAGGAGACTACATGCCTAATCTCTAATGCATACACTACTACAGTCTAGGATCTCGACACCTCCATATCTTCATCCTTCCATCACGCCCCGCAATTAGGAGTCCCCTTCGCACTCTTCTAAGAAGCATGATACTCAAGAGCGATGGCAATTCATCCGAAATTCCTGTTACCAGGAACGAAAGCACGGGTTCCAACAAGAATTACATACGCGATAGCCTTGACGCGGAAAGCCAGAAGGGCATGGTAGAGGCAAAAGATGCACCACATCAATTCAGGCTGCACCGAAAATGCGAAAAATGGAGTATGGCATGACGTTTCTAAACCCGGGGTATCATTCGTTGTGTAAAGTCTCGTTCAGAATGTCCCTTTCGATACCACAACACCTCCACCAACTCTCCTCATTCCTATTCATCTCCTGCCTCCTCTCCGTCGCCCTTCCCATCAATACCAAAGCCTTCGTCCCCCTCAGCTTCATCCTCTAACCCACCCACCAAGAACTTCTCCCCTTTCTTCCCATCAGTTCCGTCACCAAGTGCATTGCCGTCCTGCACTTCGCACCCAGTCAATGTGCAACCTTTCCCAATATTCGCTTTCTTTCCTACCACGGTCCCCGTCAGTACGCACCTCTCCCCGATTGTCGCACCGTCCATGATTAGACAACCGGTCAGTCGCGTTCCTGCACCGATTGTGACACTAGATCCGATAACGCATGACTTTATGACGCACTTGGAAGCAATGGTTGTGTTCGAGTCGATGAGCGTGTCAGAGCGGGTTATCGTGACTTGTGGGGCTATGGTTGCAGTTGCGGCGACCTTGGATGGGTGTGCGAAAGGAGACGTAGTGCTGCTGTGTTTTCCTGGAGGAGAGGATTCGTCAAGGGAAGGTAGCTTGGCGAGCAGGAGCGAGACGGACAGAAGGAGCGGGGTAGTATCAACCCGGCGGATTAGGGGCGCGGAAGGAGCAGAAGGTAGAATGTAGGATAGTATCGGTGGGGCGAGGGGTCGTGCACTGTTGTCTGGATCTGCATCTGCGTGGTCGGCATCTGGCGAGAGGATGCTGTCCTCTGGATCTGCTTGCACCCGTGGTGCTAGTTGCGCCATTTGCTTTGCTGTAGTGGTGGGAGAGGCAGGATGACAAGTCGTGCATGTGCTACTCAGCGAGACAAGGTCGATCTCTTCCTCTATCGGCACTCCCTCTCCTCGCTTCTCTACACCCTTGTCATTATTGCTACCATTGAACATTTCGCGCATCCCAAATTTAGCTCTGTAAGCCGGCTTGCGCCATTCTGCTCTTGCCCATGTCCCAACAAGATCTTCGCTTACGCTTTCAAAGTCTTCATTGACACGTGCAAAGTCCTTCACCCAGTATGGAAAGAGGTAGATATGCGCGTCGCGAAACTTGGTTAAGCACTTGACGGAACCATAGCGGCTCAGAAGGGACTGGCGAATCTTCCACGACTTATCCTCTTCGCATTTGTCGAGCAGCTCGGACATTGGCATTGCCCAGACGAGCTTGCGCAGTGTTCCAAGGCGCTGGTCCGAGTCCTTGTGAGATCCTGAAAGTGGTGATACCTGAGCGAGGTCGACTTTTGCCGTGCACATGAAGTCGCACTCTTCGGTTTTGACACTTTCTTCGCGATTGACAGTATTGTACCATATCGAAAGGCCTCCGCGTCTACCACTTCGCTCACCACCGAGACCGACAATCTTGGAATCCGAAACATCAAAGTCAGAGCCGCTGGAAATCCCTACACCACCGAGTCCACCGAGCGTCGTTAGGTAAGTTTCCAAGAACCTTTCTCCAGGAACGTCACAAATGAGATCACAAGGAAGAAGAAGAAAATCGGACTTGATTGCGGCCTGTACCTGTGGTATGCGAAGTAGTTCGGCGGTCGGGGTTGTGTGATCGAGAGTGGGAGGAGAAAGGATGTCTGCAGATGGAGATGGAAGGGACGTCAGGTATGGATTCTGTGCGAGGGCGGCCGACAGAGCAGGCTTCGAGGTGGGTGGCGTGATGAGCGTTATATCTAGGAAGCTGGGTCAGCTGGACTTTTCAATAGACCGCTTGCAGGACTGGGCTGGAATGCACAAACAGACTCCCTGCTTGTCCACCGGCATATCCAGACAAAGATATGGGGAGAGCCTTCCAAGCTCGGGTCACAGCTAGGGCCGTAGGGGATTTGTAACAGTCTTGTGTGCAATTCGAAGCAATGCAAACAGAAGTAGAGCGCTCGCTTACTTGTGACACCCATTCTGTAGCACCAGTCCAGAACATACCAAACCATCGGTCTGTTTGCAACGCTGACCAAAGCCTTTGGGTACTCATCCGGAATGCTTGTGAATGTACTTAGGCCTATGCCTGGGCCACATAATATCAGGGCCTGAAAGCCCGATTGAGGCATACTGAGCATGTGCGGCATAATGTGAGGAGTCTGTCGAAATGGTCAGCATTTGAATTTGGTTTCGAGCTCTGAGTCACAGGAGGAAAATTTGTGGTCGTTCGAAAGCATGAACGCACCTCTGCCGATTTTAATGACCGGGATAGTAGCACGTTCCGTAGGGGTGACCGCCTGTTTACAGGCGCAGTGTCCGAGTCTTGTTCGTCCGCCTGTGGCCGCCAGAGAGTGGGAGAAAATGGGCAGTAGGGCGGAGTCAGCCCCGATAGCCCGTCCGGCGCGTTGATTGCTGAAAAGCGAAGGGCCTTCACGCGATCATTTTCAGGCCTCTTGAAAGGATCTTCAGACACTGGTAAATCTATTGTGAAGGAGTTGTCGTTTTTTTCTACTTCTTTGATTGAAAAGCTGAGTAGTTACCCTGTCGATTACTGGAAATCTTAGGGGTGTTTCTTGGCGCTGCGGAAGCCAAAAATGCGAACAAAGCGGAAGTTTACCTTTGCCCTCATAAGGGAAAGCACAACCGCCAATGAGGAAGAGCTCACAGTCATGTCTAAGGAACATGGCATTCACATTCTATTAACACGCCACGATTGTGCCCGCTCCAAGATATGTGCATTTTAGAACACCATTTGGACCAGAAGCATACACACGCCTCCGCCCAATGATTTTGTCCAACAGAAACTTGTCCAGGCAGTAAGACCCCTTCTCGTGGTACATGAAAATGAAGTTCCTCACAAACTCATGGGTGAGCTTGAATTTCCGCGTGTGTGGATGATTCTCCTGATTCTTCTCCGTCATTGCGTGGCTTCTCCCACCCCCTGGCAAATACTTCACCCAGTGCATCCTGAAAGATATGGCAATTGTAGTCAATGAGTCCTTTCTTGTCCTTAGCCTCATCATTCTTAATGACAGTCACAAGACACAGATACCTAGGTCGATGGTTAGCGGCCACGACAGCTCTTGAGCTTCACAGTGCTTACTTGTTCATCTCCTTGAGATAAATCATGGTACCGTCATGTATGCTTACGGAAGATTCCGCTTCAACCATTTGATCGCCCAATTTCTTATCGTGGGTCCGAGGATAGCCGTAGAGATCCGTGACATCAACAATGACATCGATATAGTCGGAGCACATCTCATACACTTCCATATCGATGGGCCTAGTGTCACTAGCAACATAAATCTTGCTGAGGATATCAAATAGGTAGGCTTTCTCCATGCCGCAATTGTTGACAAGGATGTTGAGAAGGATCTCTAAGGTGTCGAGCTGTGGAATAAGTCTCTGGATGACCTTGCTGAAGGCTTCAAATATCGAGTAGTCGTAGATGGAAGTGAGATGATAGTTGACGTTCGGATTGACGTAGCCGGCATCGCTCAATTCATCCCCTATCCTCTGGATAATATCCTGGAACGTATCCGCCTTGTACTCGTCGCTAAGACCGTCGATTTTGTGGACGAACACTTCGACATTGATATGCGGGAAGGTGGTTTGAAGATTGAGTATGGTGGTTGTAAGCCGATTCGTGGAATCAGAGTACTCATCTTGCGCGTCGATAACCCAGACAAGTGCACCGATCTCGGAAAAGATCTCAGCCGTGTCAAAGGTTGGATCGAAGTAGTCCAGCTGGCCGGGGAAATCCCAAACTTGGAAGTCCATGAAGGAGCTGGAGCCGGTATGTCAGTCAGTATAGCGCTCAGTCCAGAAACTGGCCTAGCTAACGTTCATTGGGGGTTCAAGCGTGCTTCGCTTTAGGGAACAACTTACTGCATTGAATCTTTCTGGATCCGTGTGGTTGATTCAAGGAACAGGGTCTCTTGCGGCGGCATTTTATGAAATACCACGCTAGTAATTGAAGATTTGCCGCTCCTACAGCTGGTCAGATGACAGAGAAGACGTTTGAGATAGGCTAGTTTGTTGTACCTGCGCTGCCCCATCAGCAGTAGCCGTGGTTTGTTCTGCCTTAGCTTCCGATCCATGACTTCGGCATGCGGCCTTGGTTGAGTTCAATCTGGGACTTTAATGTGTCCTGAAATGCTGATGCAGGTCGAATAATCGCTTAGGCTATTCGAATCCATGTGCAACCTCAGCCCTGAACATTAGCAAGGCGAGGCAACGGGTGGGTGAAGGATTCGACACTCAAAATCACTACACGCTACTGTCGCTTTATCGATAGGGCTTGCCAAGCCGCCAAGTCGCCTTTGGAAAGGCACAGTTTCAATAAGTGGATGGTACTCTTTGTCTGTCTTCCAGCTGTCGAAAAGCATATGGTCTGATTTACTGCACGCAGATATCGCATAGGAGGCTTAAGAACGCATTGCAAAGCTACAGGCCAGTCAGACAACATACCACGAGCTAGAATATGATTTTCCGAGACGGAGAGCTCTACTCGAAAACCACAATCCAATACTTAGTTATTGAGATTTCTCATCTGATGTAAGGGAATTGGCCGAGTGCTCTATCGCTGGTATTCTCGAACTCGAAAGCCAGCATGAGCCAAATTGGGGTGGTCGATACAAAAGTCAAATAGGCCTTTCAACTTGGCGGTCGCGCTCGGGCTACTTAGCATGTTGAAAGCTAAAGCGGCTTCGAAGGATAGAAAACATCGTGAAGCAGCAAAACAAAAGAACGGGGCGACGGAGTCCCCACCTCTCATTGCATCGACTTCCTTCAAGCCTGGGTGGGATAGGGGAAACCTATGCCTAGCGCTAATGCACGGATTTCCGCCGTGCCTATGCATGATGGAATGTCGTTCCGCACACTTCACCTCTGCATGTTTTCCACAATGTGGGATTCTTTGTATGGTATTTTAGGAGAGTCTCTGGCCCCGCGGTTTCAAGCTTCTTCGGCTAGGAAATTTAGGAAGTATCACACGCTTCACTTGCTGGCTCAAGAAATGCGGCGAGATGGGCAAAGTGGCTCGATGTGCTCCGATGTTGAAGTGATTTAATGTCGAAATAACAACGAAGAGCTTATGCATATCTACTTTCGTGGGGCGCAGCGTGAGCTAAGCGTAATGTGGCACGCGTGCTTGGCATTCATGCTGGTTGGCGACGATGGGTAGGGTCACGTAGAACAAAGAGGGAACACACCCAGATGGACGGAGGGAGAGATTCTAATTCATCAACTTTCCCGTCATGCGGTCGAGCCCATAGCCCATTCCTCGTCTTCCTAGTATACAACATCCTCTGCCTGACCGCCTACCTATGAGATAGGCTCTCGGCGCGCGCCTTGGCCACGCTGCCCCTCACTCCTCCCTTCAACACTACCCAATCCGGTGCTGTGATGGTTGCCTCAGAAATACGTCAAAGGTCTGCCTAGTTTCGGAGATGACTGCGTACTCCTTTGCCCGTCGGTTAAAAAAGTCGGATCGCGACCTCGCTCCTCTTGCGGAAGGACAGGCATAATTGAACATCAGTATGCGGGGCGTGCCTGAAATGCGTAAAGGTTTCGGATCTGGATAACGTCCACTTTACTGATACGCATCGTTGTTAAGGGGCCAGTTTAGAGCGAATTAATAGAGGTGTCGTTAAACTAGGACAACAAATCTAGAGAAGAGAGGAAGAGGAAGCAGCGCCACTAGGTTCAAAGGGCAGCCTGTGTATGCCAAGTGCTACGGCCGCACGGCCAAGCCCTATGCCAAGACATACGTCGAGCCCAAGAGGCATGGATCTGTAACAATGCTCTAATGTCACGATTTCGCGTGTGGCTGTAAAGTGCCAAGTCCGCTAATCCGTGGAGGCGCGGGCTTCCTCCAATCCGGCGAGGAAGTTCCAAGCCTCGCAGCCCAAGCCCATTTCCCATCCTATGCGTTGCGCGGTTGTTATGACATGTGGAAACTTGCCTCGAGCGTCCCATCCACCATGATGACGGCTTATCTTTCCGCCAGATTGCATGAAGTTCCTTGGCTAATCAAACCCCCCTTTGCGGAGGCCATGCAGAATGCAGCATAACCAACGCACTTGGGGCCTCCAGCTGAAAAAAGCGGTGACGGTAATGATACATTCAGCGCACACTCAGCCAGCCCCAATTGTCAACTCTGAGGAAGACAAATATGTGTGTCCTGCCCTGGTTCCTGCCTGCAACCAAGCCCGCCTTGGCCTTCTTTGACCGCCTTTGTCCATCCCGCTTGCTACACACCTGCTTGAGTAGGACCATGAACTGATCGCAGCGCGGCTCCAAAGACGAGACATTTCATAGCCCTCTGGTATCTGGAATTTCCCTCCTAAGCTTGCATTTTAGTCTGTAGAACTGAACTTCCTGCAACTCAAAAATGGACCCAATAGACTGCTCGTCTGTGACAAGCGTGTCGCGCCTGCTTGAGCTGCCGGACGAGCTCAAGCTTGAGGTTGTTCAACACGTAAGTTAGACAGCTACTCTGGCGGACTTTGGAATCATTGACTTGATAGATTCACCTACGTCGAGACCTCTTGAATCTGTGCTTGACGTGTCGGGCGCTTGAGGACGTTGCCATGTCAAGGCTTTACGCTGACGTCCGAGTCGACATTCCGCAATCCAAGACAATGAGTTGGAACACTGGTGGACTTCCAATATTTCGCTCCGATGTGATTCGCTCCATGCGAACGCTATTGATACGCAACGCGTGCATAGACTTCCGGGATCCTGTCTACAACCGCGGACGACGGTCCGATGCAGGTTCTGTAGACGGGTACATCTCTGACATTCTTATCCGTATTCCGCAAAATCAGCTGTCGTCTTTCTCGTAAGTGATACATAACGAAATGCTTCAAGGGGCCGCATTTTTGGTAGTTCTGATCGGGAATACAGATATCTCCACAAGGCTCCCTTGACGTCCAAAACCCTGGACATTCTCACAACTGCTCACGGTAGCCGGCTCCGCCAGTTGCGAATATACGAGCTCGAAACCTCCCACACCGTTGGCGTTACTATGCCGCAAAACCTTACTTTGCTCGAGTGTCGATCGATAAATGACGGGGCAGCCTGGGGACGCCTTGTTCAGAAATCCTGTGCTTCTTTGCAGACCCTGCGGTTCGGGCAAGAAAAGGAATTGGTGGAATACTATCACAGCAATCGACACGGCCTCCTAAATCAGATTTCCCAGCCGGCAGAGTCGTTTGTCTCTGTCATGAGCTTGCAAGATATTCCCAACCTGCGAGAGATCGCGCTATTCGGGATTGACATTACCCCTTTTATCCCTCAATCGATTCCCGAGGCGCTGTTTTTCTGTGGCCTCAAAAGTCTAACACTTGAGTCATGTAACGGAAGCGCCGATTTCTTAGACACGATGGCCGATACTTTCCACCACGCGCAGACCTTAGGTGCGGCCAGCAGGAGAATGCCGAAGCTCAAGAGCTTTTCTTTTAGGCATGAAGCCCTCACAACCAGATTGAAAGATTGCCTAGTCCGCTTCCTCAATTCTTTCAATGGCCTGGAAAAGCTCTCGTTGTTGTTTGAGAACACGACGTTCTTGGAGAGATGCTCCACTCTGATCTGCGGCCATGGCCCAACACTGAGGACCTTGGTTCTCGAGTGCAGGATCCAACCAAGGGAGCACCTGGGTTTAGACCCTTCGAGACCATTTGGTGCTGGTGACTATAGCCAGGAATTGTGGGAGCAGTCTCTCAACGACATCTGCAGACTGTGTCCAAATCTTGTAGAGCTCGGCATGGGCTTTCCTTGGAAGGATGAGATTGTACGCATTCGCGAGACGAACCTCCCGAAGTTGATGCATTTGACCACAATTCACGTTCGCAACTTTCCTGAAAGCCAGTTCCCAAGTCAGCTCGGCGATTACTCTATCAAAGAGTATGCCAACAAGTTCGTGGAATGGAACTTCCCTGCTCTTATTGGCGGATCTCGGCCTGCGCTTGAGACACTTGCCATCGGCCCAACCCTATATGAATCTAGGTGGAAGTCCAGTACCGCGAGGAGACAGCCTCCTGAGTTCCTCAGAACGCACCATTATTGTCTTGACTGGGTGCAGACGCGGTTTGGCCGCTGGTCACCTCTGATCACGAGTGTAAGCGAAAAATATATGGAAGAGCTTCGAGGCGAGTCGCCCTTGGGAGGTGTTTTTGAGCAGGTCTGGCTCAGGTGATGAAAAATTTGCCTGAGGCAAGAGGGAAGAATGTACACTCTTTTGCTTCTATACAGAAGTAAACGCGGGTGAGGTTTGACGCTATATGCGTCACATCAAAGGATGCCGCAAAGGCCTGGCATTCACTTGGTTCTTTATTCTCACTCGCAAGTGTTTTGCTGAGCTCCCCCTACTTATCCTGCTGCCGCAATGCGATTGTTGTCATCACTCGGCGGTGGTAAGCCAATTCTTGGCCTTCCTCCTGCCGCAATGGCGGTCACCTTCGATATGATTGGCCATTTGAGTCTAGCCTCTCTACCAAGCTCGGAAACAATGGAAGCTTCATTGACTACCTGGAGAAACTGGTCGACGACATTCTCAAAAAGTGTGAGACCGTGACATGCTCCTGGAAGACTGACAGACACTGACGACGGGCAACTACTGCAGCCATACCTCCAAGTCCTATTTGCGGGTAGCTGCCTTAATGACCAAGCCCGAAGGCTTCAGATATGTGCTCGATACATTCTACCGGACAACAGGTACTAGCTATCTTTCAGTTGCAAAGATACTTTACCCCTCTGGTACTGAGTTCTACTACCTTGGGTTCGCTTTGAGGAAATTCCTGGAATGGATAGAATGGGAATATCCAGGTTCAAAGATTCTTCAGTAGAAGCGAGACAGATATCTGTTCCCTCAGTGAACCTCGACATTGGACTGCGGCGACATGAATAACAACATTCGCTTTGTAGCCTCCCAGTAGTCGATGAGCACCGGCCAGCATGCTCCAGCCATCTCGGCCATATTTGGGGCCCAAGGTACTGAGGCAGGTCGATGAGCATCACTCGTCGAACCCAATATCATCTGGTAACTTGCTTTCATAGACTCAGGTTGAAGGACGCTATGCAACCGTATGAAAATCTGCATGCCTTTCTTGATCCTCTGAGGACACATGTACAGTAAATGTATAGTGCGTGATTCCTGGCCCAAAACTCGAGGGAAGCTTCAAGTTCAAGCCTTCCCAGTAGCAAATGCTAGGCGCTAGAACGCAAGACAGCAACCTCAATAGCAAAAAACACCCCTCTTGCTTATGCTATCGCTATCCAGGATGCATCACCCAATCCCTCGTCTCCGGTACCATGACCGTGCCCTCTGCACTACTCTCAAACCACTTCCTCCTCGTCTGCCTGGCTTGATCCAACCTTTCTTGCTCCACTCTCCCCCGCTCACCACTCTTAACCTCCCTCTCACACCTCGCGACATGGGTCTTGAGACGCGCCTTCTCAGCCTCTCTCCGCGCTTCGGCCGCCTGCCGCTCCTGCACCGCTTTATTCAACAACGCCCGCTTGTGACCGTAGCGGTGAAGTTCGTCCGCAAACTCCTCGTCATTCATCCGCATGAGCTTCTCAAGCTCCCAAGCGGGATTCTCCGCTGCCGCTGGCCCTTCATCGTGCGCCTTGGCTGCCGCTAGCTTGGTGGTGGAGCCAGTTTGAACTCTTGGGATGGGCCTCACCTCGCCGCTCGCCTCATCCCAGGCCCAGCCCCCGCTCTTCCCGCCTGTCTTCTTCACTACGCGCACACCCTGCATCACCATCCCCTTGTCAACACCCTTGCACATGTCGTAGACTGTCAGTCCCGCCACCGAAGCGGCGGTCAGTGCTTCCATCTCGACGCCCGTCTTGCCCTCACACTCGACTGTTGCGATAATGGATACCCCGCCATACTTACAATTTGGCGGCGTGGAGGCCTTTGAGGCCAGTTCCATCGGTGATGCAGTGCTGATGCTTGCGAACGCCAGATCTGGATCGGCCGCCGCCTCCTCTTCTACACGCTTAGTCTCCGCAGAGCTTTCGCCGGCGTTAGCCTCAAAGAGCTCAACCTCGACAGTCACGCCCGTGATACCGATCCCTGGATGTGCGAGCGGGATGAGGTCCGCTGTCTTTTTTGCGGCCATGATGCCCGCGACGCGCGAGACCGCTAGCGCGTCGCCCTTTTGAAGCGTGGCTCTGCTGAGTGCCGTGTAGGCGGAGGGATTGGAGAAGAGGACGGTGCAGACGGCGCTGGCGGTGCGGTGGGTGGGAGCTTTGGAGGAGATAGAGATCATGTGTGCGGTGCCGGAGGAGGTGAGGTGGGACAGTCTAGGCGTAGGTGTGGTGGCTGACGTAGTGAGTTCAAGGCCCAAGGACTTTGCCGTGTTCAGACATTGGACTTGTTCGGGCGTTAACGAAGGGGAGTTGATGCGCCGGTAGGTGCCTTGGCATGCTACTGTCTGGTAGGTGGGTGGTGTGAAAATCGTTTTGCGGAAGATGGACGAGTAGCGCCGTTGTATCGGTTGTGGTGTGGACTGAGACGGGAGGAGGTAAGTTGGTATTGATATTGGCGTAGTCAATGGCGAGGGTAGCTGGCCTAGCTTATGCCGGGTTGAGAGTGGCGGCGATGGTAAGTGTGAAAAGGAGGACGATATATGCTGTTGAGCAAAGGGCGAGTCATCTACATAGGAGAGCGTCAGTTTCATTGCACTATGCATGTGGAGAAGGGGACGAGCGCGGAAAAAAATACAACATTATTCCAATTTTGCACAATCAAATGAAGGTATCTCATGCCCATGTACATATCATCAGATCGTAACACGCCAATGATGTAAATGCCAGAGTTTGCGAAAATGTGAAAGTTAATGAACGCTCCGATCTTACCCACCAATCAATATCATCGGCCTGTTTTTCATGTTCTCCAGCTCGCCCATACCAGCATGCTTCGCCTTCTTCCTCTTGACGGCCATGCCGATGACCTCGAGCAACCGGCTCTCCCTTTCGGAGAGGCCTAACGCACCAGTGCTCCCGGGCAGTCTCTGCCGCCGGTCCATCTCAAGCTGCTGTAGCGCCTCCACGGCCTCTGCGTGGATTGGCTTGCCGTTGTTGGATTCTCGCAGTATGTCTCGCAAGGAGACCTCACTGTTCCCAAAAAGACATACTTTGAGATTGCCATCACTGGTGATCCGGAGTCTGTTGCACGTGCCACAAAAGTTGTGTGTCATACTTGTGATGAATCCAATCCTGCCCACGAACCCAGGGACTTTGTATGTCTTGCTTGTATCGTTGATGTGATCCTGTACTTTGTGGACATTGGGATACTTGTCTCTTATCATGGCAAGCATTTCCTTGAAACTAATCATCTTGCCCTTCGACCACTTGTTACCATCGAAGGGCATGTATTCAATGAAGCGCACTTCGAGGTCGTTCTCGCGGCCAAGCTCGACAAAAGGGAGGATCTCTCTTTCGTTCATCCCGCGCATAACAACGCAGTTGATCTTCAGCTTGATGCCTGCGCCGAGCTTGTTCATCTCCAAAATGCGGTTGATTGATCGCATGACGGCTTCATGTCCATTCCGTCGAGTCATAAGGGTGAATTGAAATGGGTCAAGGGTGTCGAGACTGAGGTTGACAGCAGTGAGACCAGACTCGACCATAGAGTCAAGCTTGCGGTGTAGGGATATGCCGTTGGTTGTCAAACACAGTTCCTTTAGCCCCTCACTCCTCAATTGTCCAATCTGCTTCATCAACTCGACAATGTCTTTTCGCACAGTAGGCTCGCCACCGGTCAATCGGATTTTGTTGACACCTTGGCTCACGAACAAGGAGGAGAGATAGACAATCTCCGGAGTGGTCAGCAGGTGGTCTGGTGGAGAAAGAGGCACGCCATCCTCCGGCATACAGTAGAGGCATCTTAGGTTGCAGCGCTCGGTGACTGAGATGCGAAGATACGTATGCTTGCGAGAAAAGGTATCGGTCAGAAATGAGGAGAAAGGCGCAGGTTCAGGATCGGAGCGCAGCCTTGACAGACGGTCATTAGAACTGTCTACTTTGGATGGCGGCGCTGTTACAGGATATGACGTCCCAGGCAGCTGCTCATAGTGCAATGGCTTGTTGATCACGCCAGCTGCAGTGGCATGGCCTCGTTGGCAGAGCCTATGCGGGTTGCTGCGGCGGAATGTCTGCGCTCTGAGTTGCCGGAACATGAGCGACACGGACTGCCTAAAAGCTGCCTCGGCCATTGTTCACCAGAGTGCTCATCGAGGACATGCTTCACAATGATATTTTGTGCTGCAACAATGGCGCACGTGCTTTGAAAGCCATGGAGATGGCCGTGTGAGAGAAGGAAAGGGCCGTCGAACTTTCTTTACCCGTAATTCTTTGTTCTAGGTACTGAGATGCAGGCCAAAAGTAGCTTCCACACGCTAATTCTCACCGCCTTACGAAGTCGAGGCCTCGCCCCGAAATAACCATGAACCAACACAAGAACACAGTACCCCTGCGTAGGTTCATCATCGTGAAGCGCGTATACACGAGTGATGAAAGTACAGTGTCTAATAAGGCTAGACGATTTGCCCCATCTTAACGCAATCGAGCCTGCCTGACCTTAAATGAAGAAAGCAAGTACAATCCACGGAGCACCTTAATTGATTTTCCCTTCAGTTAAACTTCTAAGGTATGATTTGTGGAGATCGGTACGCGGGCACCTAAATTTTAGGTGAGGTTTGGTGAGGGGACGCCCGGAAGTTTAGGGAACTTATCTAGATAAATAGACCTAAACTCACCGAGCACCAAAATTATGGCAGAATTATCTTGGCGGAAGCTACTTTTGGTTCGCACTCTGTACCCTGTGAAAAGGCGGCAGAAAACGGCGGCCCCGGGGGGCGTTTTCAGCGTTCCTTTTTCCCACCGCACCCCAACAACGTGGGCCTTCTGCCGCTTTAGCTCTTACGCCACACTCTAACATGGGGGGCGCTTGGAAAAGTCGCAGGCGAGCCCGCCAACAGGGCGCCAACTTCTGCTTCATCCTCTCGAGCGTGAAGCTGCACTGCCCATACCAATCGACGAGACAGTCTTTGAAATCCGAACAGCTAGTGCGAAGGTTGCGTTCATCTGAAGACCAATGAAATGTACTTCAGGTAACAGCGTCTGAAGAGAATATCGGCGCTATCAAAACGACACTACAGGGGTTTACCGCCCCCACTGGGCCATGTGTCTGCGGGCTAGTGGCAGTGGGGGACCATTCAGCTGGATTAGAAGAAACATCGGTTGAGAAAGCTCCCCGTTACTCTGGCGCTTGGCTTGTTGGTCTGCATTCTGCGAGGCTGGGGCTCTAGCCTCGTGAAGTCCTGCTTTTCCATTATCTTTCCATTATGCCCCACCTTCTTTCTCAGTACTCTCCTCTCGACTTGTGATATTGCTACCTGCAGTCCTATGACACCGCGGCAGCCATGTCGGAAGCGTACACGACTCTCTCGGCAGGCCTGACAACTATTTTCACCCCTCCCGCATCGTGCTCGTCCTCTTGGACCTACGAGGGTGAGTATTTCAACGCCCTGTCCGACGGCTTGCTCATGCAAAATGTGTTGTCAAACTTTGATACCCGCTGCTGGCCTGCGAGCTTCACTGGGAACGGCAGAGCAAATGGCTTGAGCAATGTTCCCATACAGATCTACAGTCCAGGAATATGTCCGAGTGGATATACAACTGCCGCAGGCTTTACGGACAGCGGAACCACGACTGAGATCTGTTGTCTTCGGTGGGGAAATCGACGTGCGCATCCAACGAACGAATTGGCTAATACAAGCATAGGAACTTTGCCTATTACACGGAATACAGTTCTCAGAATTACGCCTCAGACTCGATTTTTTACCAAGGCTGCACAAGCATCTACCCGCTTATTTCTGGCCCTACGGTAGTCCAGGGACGAGTTTACCCTACCGCCTTAAATACAACCACCGTCACTGGCCCACTTACAATGTGGGCGCAGCCTGTGTACGTGGAATACCAGGCGACAGACCTTGCGCTCTTTTCAACAACAACGACTTCCCCAAGTCCGCTTCCATCGTCGACAGCCCAGCCATCGAGCACAATCTCAGCGCCTAGTAGCAACACCGCCTCAGTGTCCCCCATACCTACTATAATGCATAATAGTACCTTATCTACTGGCGCAAAAGCTGGTATTGGAGTCGCAGCGGCTGCAGGGGGTTTGCTCCTGATTGCCTTGCTGTTCTTCTGCATGAGATGGCGAAGAACGTCGCGGTCGCGAACAAACCCTCCCGCAGGAGCACCAAACTCGCCCTGGGGAAGGAAAGAACTTGGGGACTCGGATCCTCGCAGAGAGCTCGAGGGCTCGCCATTCAAAGACCCGAGATACAGCGTTGCGCGGAAGCCAGTAGCACATGCCGTTACAGAACTTGAGTGATCGTTTCGCAAATGCCACAATAATCAATGTCCCATTCGAGCCTGCCTCTACACTTGCCATGCATTACGAAGAAGGCTTTACGTTGATTGCCTTCACATACTATGATTTGACGATAGGTAATGGCCACGCTGCTACTGATTTCGACGTGAAGAATGGTACACTTGGTAGTCACAGAAAGACCTTCGCTCTCTATCTCCTCTTACTACTGTAGTGGTGTGGAGCGGACTGGTGTGATGACGTGGAGCAGACTAATTAAGTAGCTAGCATCGTTTGCCAGACAGACAGCAATCAAGTTCTCCTCTTCTGTGGAATCCTGGAGGAGAGCTTTCAAATGACTAGGTAACTCAGGTCTGAGGCACATTTTTGACTGCGAGAGATGCAATGTTGGCTATAACTTCTGGACGAGCCTCAAGGATGATTAAGATTACACCTATAGGGCAAGTGACACGAGTGAGTTCGAGGTTGTCGTCTAACAACAAAACCCGCATGTCCACGAGTTGCACACGCCTGTAAGATGCCCGCTATGAGATGCACGTTTGTAAGATGCATGCCTGTAAGGGACACACGCCTGTGAGATGCCCGCCTGTAAGGACGTACGCCTATGAGGTATACACCTATCAGGTGTATACCCCATGATTTTGATGCAGAAATTTTTGAGTTGTCCCCTATGATCTTGCCGTACCAGTCGGGTGGCATGTGGTGGTGTGTTATGGTGCCCCCGAATGGTTCCGGTTGAAGGGGAGGCTGGGTAACTTCAGCCACAGCCTAGCAAACTAACCATGCTCACAAGCCATACTATATGATGATAAAGCTGTGCTCCCAAGGAAGGCTCCGCTGTATCGCTTCTCTTCAATACTGAAAACGTAGGCGGTTGTACGGAGACTCTGCTTCGAGGTCGTCATCGGCATTGCACAGCTCCCGAAATCTGACACCAAATGTCTTCACTAAGTCGAATCTCAAACTCTTTCGTCTCTGCGAGCAATGAGAATACTCTAGCCCTTGCCAACTTCAATTTTGATTTCTCTCTCGTCAAATTCGAGGCTCCGCAAGAGTTCGCGCCTTTCGGCTCTGCATTGTCTCTCACCAGGAAAAAGAACGCCGAAGATGGCACTGTCCACCAGCTCGCCCGGAAACTTGGCGCTCTGTTCGAACAAATGGTTCCTTCCACTCCAAATCTCATTCGAGCATACGGTGCTCGTGCTTCGGAGATTATCCAGGCACCAGGAATCAACCCCAAGGGCTCCAAAGCTGACGGACCTTTCCAAAATTACGTTGGCGCAGACGCGACGTCTGTTTGGGCTGCTGCAACTTCTGGACCTGCATCTCTGGCCGTACTGCTGCTTGCCTCCATCCTTGCCAGAATTTTCGACGATGCCAAGATAACAGAAATTCGCCCCGAGCTCACCCTGCTCCGGTCCCAGGGTGACGCTGCCCTGAGCCGCGTGAGCTCGGGCTCACCTTGGTCACGGGTGAGCCAATCTTGTCCTCTGCTGGGCTTACTTGGGCCTGTCGACAGCGCTCTTCACTGTCAACATTCAGCCTGTGATTGGCGCTGTCGCGTTTTTGAACTAAGCCCACAAGTGAGGCAACGATTTTCCTAATAACGTTATCAAAGAGAAAATGGTCCGGCACTTCCTGGACTCAAGGGTATGCTCCGAGGATATCATAGATAGCCGGCAATTGGCTAATCTGTCTGAACAGGCCTAAGCATTGTTATCGCTAGCTGGAATATTGATCAAAAGAGCGAGTAGGGAGCTAGAATCACCTATCACTCTAATGAAACCAAAGATCTTCGCGCACTTCAGCCATCACTGTAGATGCCTTTGGCCCAGCAACTTCCCGCACAATTGACCAATCACATTCCACGCCTAACGGGAGGTTCCCCTTGGCGTCTGAGTTCGGCAGTGGCTCACTGATGAACAAAATGCCGCTCTTCTTGCAGAGTAGAAATCTAAATCCACATCCAAAACCAAGGTGCGCTTTGCGGAGATGTTCCAAAGTGTCTCCTGCGTAACTCAATTGATTTGAAGACTGCGGCGGGCTAGTCGCCATTTATCGCAAATACTGCACATGGAAGCATGACTTCTCCGCATTGACAGTCTGAAGTGAAAAAGCCGCCGAAACCAGATCCTGCGGTGTCCGATTCTGACACTCTGGCCAACACCCCGTCTGCGGTGGCATTCTGAACACTCGGGCCAACACGCTGGCGCCGGCGCCAAGACCTTGCCCTGCGCGCATTAAGATCTTTCACCCATCAATTAGCTACTTTCAAGTGCAACCTTTCATACCCAAGCAACGTCAGATCTTTATAATCAGAATCGTCTTTTTCAATCCCTTACTAAGGCGCTGCTATCTGAATATCATCCTTTCTTAGCCGGGTAATTCAGTACTCTCTAGATTGCCGGCCTTGGAGTTTACTCCCTTGTAAGTTGCATAGCAATGCTGCCCTCCCGACCAACCGGCTGACTGTCTCACAGGTTCTGAGCGCTGCCAGCACCCGACAGCCCATACCCAAAATATTCCTCCTAAAACCCACAGATGGCCTTTTTCAAATACAAGGCAATCGATCTCGAAGGACCTGCCATTCGCCTTGTCCGACTTATGAAAGGCGACGATTACCCTATTCAGTGCCAGCTTTTTGAGGCATGGCTCCACCGACCAGAAGGTGTCGTAGACTATGCAGCTTTATCGTACGCATGGGGTGGGATAGAAACGCCATACGAAATAATGGTCAATGGAAGTAAAAAGGCAGTCACCAGAAACTTATATTTGGCACTGCGGTATCTACGTTACCGAAAGCAAGACCGGATCTTATGGATTGACGCTATTTGTATCGATCAAGATAATGACAAAGAACGAGGACATCAAGTTCGGCAGATGGCGTCTATATATAATGCGGCTGAACGAGTGATAATCTGGTTAGGCCTAGCAACCCGCGACACGGACTTTATCATGCTTTTCATGAAACAACTAGAGAAACGGAGCATCGAACACGCATGCAACAACTGGAAAACTTCAGATGAGCGGTGGGTGAATTTCTGGTCAGTTATACAGACCGGCATGCACAGTGACCTGACATTCCGACAGCGTCAGGGCCTAGCGTCGCTCCTGGACCGACCTTGGTTTAAAAGAGTTTGGATTTTACAAGAAGTTGCCCATGCGCGAGCCGCCGAAATCATTTGCGGCACTGAGTCTATCTCGGCAAAGATCTTTGCTCTTACTCCATCTTTAATGGGGATCACCCCAGATCCCCACTGCCAAGCTGTTTTGGATATAATGCCGGGCCCTTCGCGGAAAAGCTCGTGGTGGACCCAAAAGCGGAATCTTCAGACACTGCTGTTAAAATTTGGCAAAAGCGAAGCCTCTGACCCGCGAGATATTATTTATGCCTTACTAGGCATATCTTCAGATGCGTGTAATACCGATCTCCTACAAGCAAACTATGAGCGGTCTATTCAAGAAGTTATTCAGGACACCACTTCATTCCTACTCCACTTTCACGGGTCCGGCCATCCTATACAATGCCTCCCCAATTGGACATTGGCAACTTTCTTGGGGAACTTGAATTCCCTCAGCAATGCAGTTCTCAAATGGGCATTTAGCCTGGAAAGCATGTCGAGAAGGGTCGAGGAGGTCGAGGGGGTGCTGAAGCTGCTACTAGGGCGCGACGACGACGTCAACTCAAAAGATAATGAGGGCCGGACGGCGCTGTTATGGGCGGCCGAGAGTGGGCACGAGGCAGTGGTGAAGCTGCTGGTAGGGCGCGACAACGTCGACGTCAACTCGAAAGATAATGAGGGCCGGACAGCGCTGTTATGGGCGACCGAGAGAGGACACGAGGCGGTGGTGAAGCTGCTGGTAGGGCGCGACAACGTCGACGTCAACTCGAAAGATAATGAGGGCCGGACGGCGCTGTCATGGGCGGCCGAGAGAGGACACGGGGTGGTGGTGGAGCTGTTGGTAGGGCGCGACAACGTCGACGTCAACTCGAAAGATAATGAGGGCCGGACGGCGCTGTCATGGGCGGCCGAGAGAGGAC
>Ga0335072_10003028_pt1 | contig 25557 bp, 26 predicted proteins | sample Lox_Sample_21_FD_206725 | JGI IMG/M metagenome (GOLD analysis project Ga0335072, IMG submission 206725) | Soil microbial communities from Loxahatchee National Wildlife Refuge, Florida, United States - Lox_Sample_2.1 | ecosystem: Environmental > Terrestrial > Soil > Wetlands | place: USA...
ACCTTTCACCCATAGTAATCTCTCATACGATTCGCCAGCTGTCGAGTCGACGAGCTTGTTTCTCCAATTTAGAAAAGAGGGCTCCTCGAAGATCCACTCCGCTGTACTATCCTCCCGGAGAGACTGAGAGTGTCGTAATTTTTCCATATAATCGGGCGGATAGTTTAGCCATTCCTGAACATTGGTGACTTTCTTATCTGTGAAACAGTTATTACATTGTTCATGCTATGCTGTTCCGTTTTATTACCAAAATCCTCCTTGGTCATTTTCTGCTCCATTTTGCGAACGAGGTCGAAATGGACCCGGGTCTCATCACGAAAATCTGCTGCAGCTTGATGCTCTGCAATCTGCTCTTCGGAGGTTGACGAGGCAAATTTTAGCTGGACAGACTCTTGTTCATGTTCCAAGATTCGATCGTAAGTCTCAAGCTTTTTGCAAAATTGGCCAAAGCGTACATCGAAGGGCTGAAATAGCAGCTTCGAGATGACCATGGGGGCTTTTCTAATCTCTAAGAGAGAATCAGTGCAATTCACAAGTGGAGGTTTCGAGGCACGGACTTCCATTTTTCTGTGTGAAGACGAGAGCAACCGATTGGAAGAAGTCAAAGAGATCCACATAGAAACTCCGTAGCGAAGAGCGGAATTCTTGAGAGACATGCCTCTGTCCATGTTGCAGGAGATCGGCGAAGTGAGGCATTTTCAAACGAATTTGGTCAAGGAGGTCTGCAAGCCTTGAGAAGAAAGTGGAGAAGTTGCAAGCCAGCTGTGATGTTGTCATATTTCAGCACGACTTTGGAAAGGATCACACAGAATTTGGTGTACGAGAACCCACCTGCAAGATAAGGCGAAAAGCCCCCCAGGCAATTGCTGTCCACTCAGGATGTGATTGTATTGTGATGTTTGCAATTTCAAAGTAAGGCTGCAGACAGTCACAGAATTCCTTCACGCGTCCCATGGTCTTAGTCCATTCCTTGTGCTTTTTCCTGAAGGCCTCGGGCTCCTTGATCTCAGCGAGCAATTGTTCTATAGACGCACATTTCGAGAATCTCGACCTCTCTTGCATTGGCAACGAATCAAGAAACTTGTCTCGTGCCTCGCAAAATATGCGTGAATCTTCAGCCAAAGCAGGCTGGGAGAGAGAGGCACCGGGCGACATGGTCTGCTGACTCACAGAAATGTCATAGCCGGAAATTGGTTATTACTGATGACCTGGTTAGAAAAATTGTAGCGCAAGATGAGGGGCATACAACTAACAAAGCACGAAAGCTTGCAGAAACTGAGGTGGGCAGGTGGTGGGGCGGAGCGCCTGTGGCTTTGCAGCACCAGAGCGCTTGCGACTTTGCACAGCCTCGCTGGTAAATGCTCAGTCAACGAATCTCAAACGTCCTTTTTACCCTTTCCACAGCGAATGCCAGTGCTAGCAACGATGGAGATTGATCGCCCATGACATGCACGCCTACGAGAAGCACGCTTATGGGAGGCACGCCTATGACATACAAGCCCATGAAAGGCACGCCTATAAGGTACACGCCTATGAGGTGCGCGGCCATGAGGTATACGCCTATGAGGTGCACGCCTATTGAGATGCACGTTTATGAGCCTTGGAGCTTTCGGGCAGAGGCTCGAGCTTGGTCGTGGCGGGCCTAAGGCTGTCCGTGCTCACGTGAAGCACATCAATAGTCAGGACATGAAAAGTCTTGTGGGAATGTTCTTCAAGTCTGCAGCGCAATGGCGACCACCGAGAGATATTCTTCTAAGGGTATTTCTTCCTGCCAGAAGCGGCAACTTTAGATGACGTTGTTGGGTTGTCGGCTGTTTGTGTGGCTGGCTTCGGCAAGATGACGGTGCGAAGTTGGAGAGAATTGGTACGTATGGAGAACTAGGAAGTGATCCTCATCCTCCTCCGCATTGGGTCCAATATCGTCATAAGCACGATGGCGTCTACAATGGTAGAAGGAAAAGTGCCCGGTAATTTCCTGTCATCCACGACTGCTTTTTTAGTTCTGCTCTCTGTATCGTAGGACCTGTTTCGGTTATTGTCCCGTCCATTTTCCGACCCAGATTCCCTCGGTTCATCCTGTGTTTATATACGTCTTCCCTTTCCTCCAGTTTGAATTCTCAGTCGGGCCAGTGTTTTCAAGTGACTGCCACCAGAAGCCTCCACCTATCAATCTTGAACAAGAGGCAATGGTGCAGAAATTACATATCGGAATATGTGGCGCGGGAATTGGCGGCCTAGCTGCCGCTATTGCCATGGCAAAGGCAGGAGCAAAAGTCACCGTGCTCGAAGCCGCGCCAGAACTTGGAGAGATCGGTGCAGGTATTCAGATGACTCCGAATGTAGCTCGCCTTCTCGTTAACTGGGGCGTGAGCGAGGTCATCGGAGACAACTTGGTCGAGTTTGAAGAGCTGAATATGCGCAGGAGAGACGGAACTCCAGTGGGCTACACGAGAATGGTACCAGATGTGCGGAGGAATCTGGGCTATCCTTGGTGGCTTGTTCACCGGATGCACCTTCACGAAGGCCTAGTGAAGGTGGCAAGAAAAGCAGGAGCAGATCTCATCATCAACGCTCGAGTTGTTGATATTGATTGGACGTCCTCAAGGAGAGTTACGGCCACAACGGAGAGTGGGCAGAAACACAGCTTTGATTTACTTGTTGGTGCGGATGGAGTCAAGTCGGTCGTACGAAGAAAGATACTACCGCATGTAAGGCCTATGCCACCTACAGGGAACTGCGCCTACCGGGCAATCGTCCCATACAGCAAAATCCGGGCTGATCCTGAACTAAGGGGACTTATTGAGAAGCTGACAATGGAGGTTTGGATGGCGGACAAGAGCTACATCATTTCCTACCCGATATCGGCTGGCAAGGACTTTAACATGGTGCTTTCTCACCACTGTTCCAGACTGGTAGAAGACGTCGAGGAAGTGGATATCAACGAGTTTCGGGAGACATACAGAGATTATGATCCAAGGATCAAAAAGATTGTGCATATGGTGCCTTCGGTTAAGCGATGGCCGCTACTTGTGACTGGGCCATTAGACACCTGGTCCTCGCCAGAAAAGAACGTGGTACTCATGGGGTAAGGCAGCACACAGAGGCAAGTGATATAGTACTGATTCCATGTTGCAGAGATGCGGCGCATTCGATGGTCAACCACATGGCACAAGGCGCAGCCACATCGATGGAGGACGGCGCATTCCTAGGCCGTACGATACGCGCTGTGGTGCAGGGCAGAATCAGCATGAAGGAAGCGATTGGGATATATGAAAAGACACGTATGCCCTTGGCACATGTGAAGCAGCAGGTCTCCTTCTTGAATGGAGCGATATGGCAGCTACTTGACGGGCCCCAACAAGAAGTAAGTCGACGACCGCTTTCACAGTATCTCCATCGTAGCTGACTGGATCTTCTCTGTAGGCACGCGACAAAGCTATGGCTCGGGAATTGAAGGGAGAGATAATGATCCGCTCACCGAATCTCTATGGGGATCCGCAGACCATAATGAGGTACCTGTCGACCCTGTTACTGTCCGCGCTTGCACTGACACCTTCACAGCGTCTACGGCTACGACGCAGAAAGAGACGCCGATCTCGCCATAGCCGCGTACCTCGACAAACAAGAGCCGATGGATAAGCAAACCGGAGTCACTGTTCGAGAATTGGAGAAGTTCGTAGGTTGGTGGTGGCCTGGGAAGGAAAACCCTCCTCCACCTGCCTCAAAATTAGTTCCCTCAAAATTGTAGACGCCTGTTTTTTTATATCCGTGATCTAGAGAGCCTTTCAGTCTACTCGGTTCTATAAGACGATCCAATGCCATGTCCGGACTCTAGGTCTCTGCGTTGTTCAGCTTCTCCGACATTGGTCTATCCCCAGTTGTAATCTTGTCTAAAAACTCCTTGTCGGCCCTGTAAAGCATGACATGGAAATGTTCCAGCGCATGTACCGACTTTAAACTCCTCCAATTCTTGAACCATATCACCCTCTCCTTTTCTAGTCCGCCATTCGCAACATCGCAGAATGTCCGGTCGACGAACTCTTCAATTTCCGCCCTTGCCTTCGGCGTCAGATCATCCGTTGCAGGGTCATCTTCAAGGTGAAACTTTGTCCAGACGACCAGGTGCGCCACATCTTCATCGATGCCGTATGGCCAGTCGTTGAAGAGTATTTTGTAGTCTGAGGAATCTGTGAAGGGTGGGTTCCCAGACGGAGTATCAGAAGACCACTGCAGGCGCTCGTGCTGTACAAAACTCAGAACCGAGCCGTATGATTTCTTCAAGTCGTAAATGTATTTCAGGTATCGCCGTAGATCGCTAGGTACGCGCTGGAAGAGGTGGATCGTATTGGTCCCTGCAGAGGCCGCGTATCAGCATCGCGTCCGTGAAATGCCAACAGCTGGCAAGGGTCTGTGCCACTCACTGACGATTTCTTGAACCTCCGGCCACGTCTGTCTGCAGTAGTCTTCATCCCGTGTCGACAGGATGCGCTGGTTCTTCTCTGGTTGGCCCAGGAGGTATTCGGGGCACTGCTTCGTTCTCTGGCCTGGTGAGACGTTGACCTGCCAATATTGGAGCGAGTCACGCTGCGGCGATTGATGCACCGAGTGAGGCATCTCTTAGACCTTAACGCCCATGAGAGGAGGTCATGGAAAGGATAGAAAGCTCCTAGACTGAGGCTATTCGAGGCAGAGCCTCTGTTCTTATTGAGGCCCCATCATTTGAGAGAAGACGGCCACTTCTTGAACAAAGACTAACGCCGCATGCAGTAATTCTGCCGCCAGCTACGTTAACTCGGATTGGAGAGCCGCGGCCGTTACATATCTACGTTATGGCTGAAACAGCTGTCGAGACACATCCAGAGAAGCAACATCACTTAATTTGGGATTCTTATTGGATAATTTTTGACTCGAGACGCTAGATACATCGATGAATGTCATCCAAATGCCCGGCCCAAAGTGACGCAATCAAGATAACCAAAGGGAATAACTTCTCTCCTACTGGAGACGCTTCGCTTTCGACGTGCAGGTGCCTTATCTTCCAATAATCGCGTCGCAGAATCGTGAGGTCGTAAGATCGTAAAGTAGTACTTCAGCTCGGCACAAGTTGGCCAAAGATCAATCATTTCCTGGGATAGTGGAAGGATAGTTTGCGGATAATGCCACTGATGAGGAGAATATCTGAAGAGCAATCTTGAGCTCTTCGGTACGCTAGCCGAATATTTTTTCGATGCTTGGAGGCGTTGTCGTTAAAGGCGCCAATTCTTAATACCGTTCACGACTTTGTATTGACTCAAGGATGGCGGTCCAAATCAAACCTGCATAACCCGAGCCCCTCAAACGATAACAAATCAAAATAGCAGGTAGCCTACCCGAAAACATTTAGCTGAAAGCAGAATCGAGAGTCGTGAGTCGTGAGTCGTGATTCGTGATTCGTGAAAGAAAGGGGTTTCGTAGTCCAGCTGGCCTTCGTCGAGACCTAAGTCTCAATATCATGGCAACAGGATTACCTTCGAAGCGGTCAATGTCGTGGCTTATCCGACAATGAGCCAGTCACTAGTTGTCCAGTACCGTCGCGGATGAACCTCACGGAAGTGCTTGATGACGCCAGCATAACTATAAATATCGTCAATACATATATCGAGCGATTGGACGGGAAAACTTACCCAGGAGGAAATGCGAGAAGACCTGTATGTGGACACCCAACACAGGAAGTTCGTACAAGCCTCTTGAAGTAGATTTCCTTCGCCATTTTCAATTCGCGTTCCTCGAGCACTTCCCCTGCCACTTTCACTCCTTCGTCGAATGCTTCATTTCGCACCGGACTCATGGGTGGGACCTTCAACTTCGCGAGAATGACTCCTAGGCGTTCAAAGTGGATCACCTTGCTGTAGATTTGGCCCTGGTTGGTAAATGCGGTAGATTGACCATAGGATGTGGCATTTGCGTCTTTAAGTTTCTGTATCGCAAAATCTGCTGAGATGGTTTGTTCCATACGTTGGATATGATACTCATCTGCTGCCTTAATCCATGCCGAGACCGCACCACCATAGCCGGTTTGGCAGTAGTTGGCAGAAGACCAGTCGCAGAGTTTGATGACCATGTCCGTTGCCACTTGACTCTTCCAAGCAATCGTGCGGTTAAAGATCTGTCGAGAATTCAGCAGTCTTGTCGGATCTTCTAGCCAACGCTCATTGCCGTCGAATGGTATTGTCAACAAGCTTCCATCAAGACTTCGAGCAGGGAACAGGAAGCGTTGAAGGATTTCGGTCGGAGCGAAGGTCGATCGAGCGAAGCTGATTGTCTTGTTGATATGCACGTTCCCAATTCCAAACTCCCAGATCCTCTTGGCGATCAGAACGATCTCATGGCGAAGCTGGGTTCGATTGGTCTCAATGGGTCGCCTGGATGCCGTCAAAGCTACGCTAAGATGCGTAAGATATTTTTGCTTGGCAAGGGCTGTCTCGAAATCGATTCCAAGCTTCTTTCGAAGCACATCATCGACAAAGGGGCGCCACTGGACCAGGCCTGCTGAACGGCGGTGATGAGACCATTGAGGGTCCGTCGATTTCGCAATCAGCTTGTCAAGGCCCGGGAGAGCTTGCATCTGAACATCAGCTATGAGAGAGATTAGCGCGAATCAGGCAACAACCAAGGGTCGAGGATGGAAAGGATGGACATACTGAGCGTGTAGTTTTCGTGGCAACCATGACAGAACAACACCCCAAAGTCGATCTGGTGTGGGCGGTAGTTCTGGTGGAATGGCAAGGCACAGATTTGACATCGCCTACCATAATGTAGCCATCCTGCCAATTCTCGGCGGTAGTCGATCTCTGGCTGGAATGGTCCTCCTAGCGCTAGATTTCTGATGCGGAACGAATCTTTTCCAGTGGGAATCAGCGGGTAGTAGCGAGTATCGGATGGGTGTCTCAAGTCACAACTCCATTCAACATGCATCGAAAGCTCTGACAGGTTGTTGATTTTGGGGAGTATGATCAAGCCGTGCTGAAAGCCGCTCTGATCCCAGAAGTAACGGGTTTTTGGCAAGTAAGGAGGTCTGTAGCAGATTACCATCTTACACTGCATGACGGAACCCAAAACACGAACCTAGCATCAGAGGTCACAAGCCGAAGAGAGCCAGAGTATGAGTCTGCTCGTCTAGCCGCGACGCGGCCTTCGTTCTGGAAATGCTCGGGCTCGGTGAACAAGGCAGGTGGTATGATTTCATACCAGATAGAGTTCAGGCTTGTCGAAAGAGCGCGAATCGGAGGGTATGCAGCTTCAGCTTGAAACAACCAGATCGGTTCAAGGTAGCCAAGAACTATCTTCAAGATCTCATTTGGCAAAGTAAGGATTCTAGGAAGCTGCTGACTCGTCTGTATATGAGGACATAGTGGCGACTGAGATGCGATCCGAGTAAATGGGCCGGGCAAGAAGTTGGATTTGATAAGGCCTTGTTTGAGGCGTGCGCGGTCATATTCTGATGTTCAGGGGCTGTTAGCTAAGACCGCTGACACTAAGGGATACCCTACCTTCAATATCGCTCAACGTGGCCACCATCAGGCGATTGAATGCGGCCATTGTAGAGCCTCGGATCGGCGTGAGAAGCTCTCTAGCATTTGGCCTCGTCAACCCAGATCTGCTGATAGTTCTAGGAATACTTTGTAGCCCTATGAGGATGTCAATTGATGGATGTTGTGGAAGAGCCAGGGTGGTTGAGGTAAGATGTTGGAGGTGGGACAAAGTGGGAGCCAAAAGTTCCAAAATTATTGTAGGTATAGAGTAGACGGTAAGTGATAAGGCGCAAACATTCACCACGTGCTGGAGGAGATCGATAGGATGCATTCGAGATCGGCGCGGATTGTGAGAGTAACAGGGGTTCGGGGATACTGGAATCGCAGGCGTAAACATTAATCGAATTGTGCACGACACATACCTTGATATCTTTGCGGACTCTTGAGCTTGGATCAAGCCAGCTACCCAATACCTTTACGGAACTTCGAGATCAGCTTCGAGATCCAGTCTTGTGGTCAAGTTTGGTTCCCGGCGATGCTGGTATTGGATCTGACAATACCAATTCGAAACCGAAGGCTGGTTTTGTGAGAAGCGGTGATAAAGGATAGTGTATCAAAGGATATAATTTGTCTTTCGATTGAAGTGCTGAAGATACTGGCGACTTTTAGTCCGAGAAGGGCAATTTTGAAAGCTAAGTTGGCTGCTGTTCACAATGAGGTGCGTGGAGTCTCCAGTCAACACCCAAGGCGGCCTGGTGGCAGGACGTCGCAGGTAACGCTAAGGCACGGAGAACCGTCAATTCTTGAGTGGCCGGTGTTCCAACGGAAGCACATCAGTCTACAACGTTCTTGTGCTGAGTGATACCCAAGTCTCCCCGCGACTGAGCAGTAGACACTGCCATGAAAAAGAATCTGCAACAGAAATTGGCCCCTGATCGTGATATAATGGTACTCCTTGCGCAGAATTTGGATTGCATGTCTTTGAAAGCGGCCGTTGTTCTTCATCACAAGGTGTAGCACTCCGAGAACGAAAGTGCCGGTAATGTCCAATGTTATCGGGCAAAACTTGCGATCTATTCAACGATCCATCACCATCAATAACAATGGTGCCTCGAAGTCTCCCATTGACTGCGAAATTCAATCGCTCACCGGCGAACACAAACGCTGCCTCGGTGTTGCTCAACGGACTCGAAAAGTGGCGGCCGAGCTGTGTTATTCATCCGCTATGTTGGTTTGCAGGAATTCAAGCGAATTCAGAGATGTCGATACAGCTATAACAGAATTGAAAGCTGAGGCATCATGCAGATCAAACCAGAATCCCGAAGCCGCTCTCTGAGAATGCCCGCTTAGGGTGCTCTTGGAGGCGTGCTGAAGCCTTCCCTCGGACAGGCGTAACCATCGTATCTTCCGCACATTATTCGACATGTCGCGGATCATGCCGCTGCAATATTCCGAATTCTATTCACTTCTTCGCCGTCCACGCTGATGACCCTCACGTTATGCCTCTGCAAATCTTCTTTGACGGCATCCCAATCCTGAGGAGACACGCATCTCGTACCCTCTTCAACGACGTACGATTCGAAGCCTGCCTTGGCTGCGTCGATAGCAGTGGCTTTGACACAATAATCGCCAGCCAGTCCAACAACGTATACGTGGGTCACCCCTTTATCTTTCAAAACACTTGCTAGATCATGACTGACACCTCCACTACCGGCCGTCATATTGCCAAACGAGTCCGCAAAGACGCTGTACATTTCGACTCTTTCATCCAACCCCTTCTTGACCACGAGGTCGAGCTTGCCAACTCGAATATCGTCTATGATCTCAGCACCAGAGGTCCCTTGAACGCAATGGACAGGCCAGAGCCTTTGTTTCGTGATTTCATCCTGCTTTCCGGCCACCCAATTCCTGACATCTACATAACTCTCGAAAGGCTTGTTATCGGGTGGGGGATGGTTGCTGGCGAAAGAGACGTGAGAAGTTGGATGCCAGTCTTGAGTTGCAACTCTGATTGAGAAACCAGGAAGTGAGATCAGGTCATTGATAAGGCCTGCAATATCCCTGCCGCCTAAGACAGCAAGGGACCCATTCTGAATGAGGTTATTGTCAGTCTTGTCTTTGTCAATGAGGCTCTCGATGGCATACTGGTGGGCAGAAGTCGTTTTGCATATCTACGACAATGAGGGCTGGCTCGAACCGAGGCGGAGGACCCGCCATTATTTGGGGTAGCTTCTCAATGGCTCGTCAGAATCCGTGCTTTAGTCATACAGGCGCTGAAATGGGAGTCACATATGAATCCACGGGAGTAGTAAGCAGAATGCAGAGAACTCCCTAAATCAATGAATGCGAGCCCGTGGTCCAGTAACAAAGTGAGCAGATCGTCAGAGCGTGCGGGGAGACCCAAAGGACAGAAAAGGTGCGGGAGCTTGGCAGGAATTTACGCTACGCTCGGCTGCTCAGCGGGTTCTTGCCTGAATTCTTGCGGCGAAATAAAACTAACCCTCAACAACACAGGTGCCAGAGACCTCCGACCTCAGTAGCGACATTTTGTGAGCACCTGTGCCAGCAGAACGCTACTAGACAGTTCGGTAGAAGTGAAGTTTCTTTCAATTCACGGCGACGAGTGGCTGAAAGCAAGCTTGGAAAGCAAGTTCGCCCGCGTTCGCTCTGACCAAGGCTGCGACCCCCCTTCGCCTACGTCAAAGTTACAATCTCAAATCAGATCTCTGCCGACAAGCCTACGACTTAGATACCCTATATCATCTGCAGAATAGCTTCCTCGCCGAAATGTCACAGTCTGCAGTAGTGAGTCCTTACCCTAATCGCGCGCATCCAGCAGTGTGACCTTTGTTGACCAGCTCATTCGGCATCTCGCTGGCACCCACCAAAAGCCTACTGACACGAACGCAGGGCGCTGTCTATAGCAAGGTCATCGATGCAGTATGCGAGCAGTCGCAAGTCGACTTCGAAGAAGGTGGAATTGATCAAGGGACGTTGGAATTGCTCAAGTCGGTATGTCGCATTCCACTACGGCGGATCTTTTTTTGAGATTCAAAGTCCGTCAAAGTGTTTTTCTCCTGTCTCTTATGCTTCAAAATTCAAAAGGCGATGAGCTCGAGGTCGACGTTGCCGGCAATGTTGGCCGACATGGTGGCCAAAAAATGAGCGCTGAAAGGGCGACTTGAGGTGAGGCGAGGCAGGTCGGGGGAAATCGTTTGTTCTTGAGGGAGCCCGGACCGCCTATGAGTCATTCTTATAGCTGCCTGCAGCCGCCTAATTTCCCAACCATTGAAAACTTGCCGCTTTTACCCGCTCCGCCTAAACTGAATTCGTCCGCCGAGGGAAATTGGAGAAACATAATTATCATGCAGTCCCAAATCTCCAGTGTTACTGACTGTGTAACGCTCTAGGGATGGCGGAAGAAATTGACCGATCTCAAGGTCGCACAACTGCCTTGGGATCCTACTCCAATGCCGTCGCAGCCTCAGCATGCACCTTCAGGCCCAACCAATATCGTCAAGCACCAACCACAAACCGTCCCAAGCAATGGCAATCCAATATCGTCTCAGCCCTCCACGAACAGCTCGCAGCGAGCCAATGATGGGACACGCATCAAACCAGAGCCTGGCTCCTATTCGGGCCCCGTGTCACAGCAGAACGGATATTCGATGTCTGCTGTACAGTATGGGCCAGGCCACAAGATGACTGCACACCAACGCGCTGCAATGAACCTCCATCAAAGCTACGGAACACAAGCTGCTCAGCAGATCAGCCAACTTCAGCAGCAAGCAAACCAGCAGCGACTGCAAGGCGGGCCTTCTATCCCCTATCAGAAGATGGAAGAGCAGAAGACTTTGCTTTCAAGCGTATCTCCCTTCTCTCCTACCACGTCACAAGCTCCAAACCCTCCAGTCAGCTCCGCACAGACAGATGGTTCTGGAGACTCACTCGCAGAGTGGAAGGCGGAAGTTGCCAGAAGACGAGAGCTTGCCGCACAGAATCCAGGAGAGGGGGACAGATTACTCCGAGAGCATTATCTGGAAGCTCAGCAGCGCCTTGAAGGCGGTGGTTTGATGTTGCCACTTGCGCAGCGGCGTATGCCGTTGAATGGTACGAAGCGCAAGATTCAAAATGCAAAGGCCGGCGAAGTCTCAGCATTTAACACAGGTTCAGCCCAATCTGCTACCACAAGCCATTCCTCGTCACTAGCCAGAGCTCAAGGAGATGCTGCTGGGGAAGATGACGCGGATGGCGAAATAGACGAAGATGCCATCAACTCTGATCTCGACGACTCTGACCAGCAAGAAGACGATGAGAACAATGAAGAGAACACGGATCAGATCATGCTTTGCACCTACGACAAAGTCCAACGCGTGAAGAACAAGTGGAAGTGTACCCTCAAGGATGGAATAGTCAAAGTCGGATCCACCGAGTAAGTTGGCACAATAAGATTTGACAAAAACAATGCTAACGTGCCTAGCTATGTCTTCCACAAAGGAAATGGGGAGTTTGAATGGTAACTAAACCCAGGGAGACGTGCTAGTCGATCGTTTCAAATCTTACGAGTTCCCGGGATCTATTGATGCCCTCCACCAAAGCCCACCGCCCTTTTTTCAATCACGACGATATTGTGAACGCTATTCAAAGGTTTATGGCGTCAGTCTGCATTCTCGGGCGTTAAAGCCCATATCGGGTCTGGAAGGGAACATACTAACGGGGCACTGGCCTTTGGGATGCTACATTCGATTATTGGGGATTTGCTCACCTTTGAAAGCTTCGGGTTAGCTCTTGTTTAGCCAAAGGGACGGCAGTTCTGCTCAAAATGTAATCCATTTTGCATGGCGGGCAGCTGGCAAATTACTACACGTGCTAGCTTTAATCAGATTGGTATATACCAAACTCATTTCATTACCCTGGCACGCTATCTTGTATTGGCTCCTCGAAGGCGGATTGTGATTTCCCAGGTTAGGGCACAAACTTGCAAGCTTGGAAAAAGTTTGCCAAGGCCAAGATGGCAGCTGCCTGTGTGACGTAGCTGGTTCGTTCGCCCATTTGGAACAACATCGAAAAGGACACTTCAGCAGGCTTCACAGTTCAACACTTTCTATAAATCGCACAATTGAGCTTCTCAATAGCCCACGATACGAAATCTTGACCAGCATTCGGAAGGTCGACGAATCCCACCTGGAAGCACAGCATCAGCATCCTCGATCCCTCCACGTGCCTACCTGCTAGTTACATCACTCGCCAACTAATTCAAGCTCTGAAACAAAACCGGCACCATGACGCTCTATTATAGCCTTGTCAGTATCTGATCATTCCTCACAGTCTTCGTAGAATCTCCGTCACAAGGAAAATCTGCCTACACCAGCATACTACAACCACCATGCCGTCCCTAATCTACACTACGGTGCTGTTCTCAGCAGGTCTGTTGCAAGTTAATACCACATGCTAACAAGTGAATCATCTAGGTCTTCCTCCTACTTGTCTTCGAGATGGTGGTCTTCATGGCTCTCATCATCCCTTTGCCGTTCACTGTGAAGCGCAAGCTCTTCACTTTTCTTGCTGAAAGTCCGATAATAGCCAAACTACAATATGGATTGAAGGTAACAGAGATCCCAATGAATGAATACATTCAACTCGTTGCTAGCAGCTGACTCGCGATACGATTGACAGATCACATTCATCTTCATCCTGATACTCTTTCTTGACAGTGTGAACCGCGTCTACCGTGTCCAGATCGAGATGGCAACTTACTCAAAGGATGGTGGTGCTGGGTAAGTGCTGCCCCGCTGCTGAATCGTCTTTCCAGCCTGTTCTACACCGGTTACCTTGTACTACACATTCTAAATCTAACACTAGTCGCAGAGCCGCCGCCTTAGGCTCTGAACGCATGGAAGTCCAGGCTCGCAAGTTCTACTCCCAACGCAACATGTACCTCTGCGGCTTCACGCTCTTCCTCTCCCTCATTCTCAACCGCACCTATATCATGATTCTCGACGTCCTGCGTCTGGAGGAGAAAGTCAAGATGTATGAAGGTGACAAGAAAGCTGGCGGCGAGAAACTGAATGAGATGGGGAATGCCAATGAGGTCGGCCAACTAAAGAGAGAAATCAGCAAGAAGGACAAGGAGTTGGAGGCGATGAAAAAGCAGGCGGAGGGCCTACAGAGGGAGTATGACCAGCTCAGTGTCAAGTACAATCAGATGAATCCTGAGAGCGAGGCGAGAAAGGATAGGTAGAGATGTACCTGAGCAGAGACTGGAGACGCTGCAAAGACCAAAGGTACCTCGGTCTTGGTGTGCGCGACAAGATATGCGAGCAAAAAGCATAAGCTTAAACAGAGTTTGACAAGACAAAGGCTGGCAAAGCTGCAGTTGGGGGAGAGGTCCGTTGGGGCCAGGCATGGGAAGCATAAGGCAAGGGGAATGAAAGGAGGCAAATCAGGCGAACGAGCGACTTGCCCAAGGGTTGGAATTCTACTGAGCACATTTTCAGTATGATAGAACGTATCCACTTTGATATTGACAGTGTAAAGAGAGTTTCATATACACATAATTGGGCTGTGGAGGTCAATTTATGCACCAGCTTGCAGATCAGAGTCGGTTCTATTCAAGGCTCATTGTTGCTTCCATAACTTTGCCAGACCTGCAGGTGGCCAATGACCTCATGCCATTTCCGTCAAAAGAGACGGTGGCGGAGGCCTTGTTGGCTCGCCTGACCTTTGTTAGTGTCTCACATATCGGTGTATCTTTTCGTAAGGGTAGTGCTCGCATAGCCTTCTTCTGAGATACTGAAACACTGAAACACTAAAACGCTGGGATCCTCTGCGTGTGCCATTCCCATTTCATCATTTGATTTATCGTCAAGCGCTACCTACCCTTCAGCCTGGATCTCGTAGCTATTGCTCTTATGCTTTGGCTCGAATCGGAAGTCCTTATGCGCAGGACCAAGGAACATTTCACTGCCAGGATGCTTCGTTAGCATACTCCCGCAGCATCTCTACTGGGAATCGGGAAGAACGTACCTTATCTTAATCCAATCCCTAAAATTGTCACTGGCCATCAACGTCTCCAACTCATCCCGTCCCCTGTACCTCGGCGGCCGGTCCTGGATACTCGGTGGCAGATACTCCAACAGGCCCACTGGCACGTACCTGCACGCGAAGCTCAGCCACTCAAGCAGAAACCTCCTCGTCTGCCCAACACCAATCTCATCACTACCCCACGCCTCGAGGCCATATCGGCAGAATTTCTCTACATACTCGAGCCGCTGTGACGAGGACTTGTCCAGATACTGCCCCTGCTCAATTTCCTCGAAGATCCACGGCTTCATGAGCGCCCCCCGCGCAACCATACACGTGTCGACGCCCGCGTGGGCGATGTGCTCGTTGTAGTGCTCGTACGAATAGACGTCGCCGTTGCCGAGGAAGAAGACCTTTCCATTCCCGCTCTTCGATCCTCTGTGAGGATTCGCCAGGTCTCGTTCGTCGACTTCTCTCACCGTATCCGCCCGCCTGTCGGCCTTCTCGTTCAACCTCCTAATCAACCCCGCCGTTTCTGCAATATACTCCCAGTTCGCCTCCCGCGTATACCTTTGCTGCCTACTCCTCCCGTGCAGCGTCACGGCCGCGACTCCACTCCCTCCGCCAGGATTCGCAATTTCATCACCTAGCACCAATCTTTCGATCAGCTTCTGCGCAGTAGGTTTCCCGTCTTTTGTGCCCGTGCGGATCTTGGCGGTGATTGGGACATCGTTGGAGACAGCGTTCATGCCGCGTAAGATCTTCTCGAGCTTGCCCGGGGAATCCATGAGCGCGGAGCCAGCCCCTTCGCGGTATACGAGGTCGATCGGACAGCCGACGTTGAGGTCGATGAGTCGAAGGCCGCGGGGGAGTAGTGTCGTCAAGACCTCGGTCGCCTTGAGTGCAACCCAAGGCTTGTTAGCGGCGATTTGGGCGCCGAAGCGAAGGTCCTGCGATTGGTTGTAGTCGTAGACAATGTTGGCGTCGGCCTTGGATTTGGTCCTGGCAGAGGTGGAGAAAGTTGGTGGTTGGGTTTCGGATTCGTGGGCTTTGAGAAGCGCCCATTCCGGGCGATGGCCTTGGATGAGGGGAAGGGACATGGCCATTTCGGAGTAGGTGAATGTGGCGCCTAGGGAGGTGCAGAGGCGACGGAAGGGGAGGTTGCCTTGGGTGGTGAGGGGGGCGAGGACTGGTGTTTCAGGGCCGAAGTAGAGGCGGCGCTTTTCGGAGGGGAGCAAGGGGGCAGAGGTGTAGAGAGCGCGGTTGTCTTGTGCGACCGAGTCTATTGCGAATGCCTTGGCGGGGGTATCAGTGCCGTTTGAAGGTTCTGGGGAGGATGAGTTTCGGAGCTTAGGTGAGGATGTGACTTGAGAGGGTGTTGAGGCTAATGGCTGGGTTTCCTGAGCTGCTTTGTCGAAATCTTTGGTTTTGTTGTCAAGCCATTTGAGACAGAGATCTGATTTGGGTGTTTGGACCTTCTTTTTGGTGAGGAGTATGCGGTCAGACGTTGAGATGGAATTTACAACTCCTGTCTCGTTCTCTGTAGAGGTAGAAGACGTAGCGCTGTACCGACTTTTCCGCTCCTCGTCATCGACCAAGACCAACTCCTTCCTGCCATCGCCGTGGTCAATCTCTTTCGAGTGAGAGCCGACAAATCGACATTTCCATCCAAGTGAGCACGTTCCCTTCACGTCCCAGACTGGGCATAAACCTCCAAAGGTAGTGAGGTCCTCTCGCTTGTGCTCTGTCAAATACCTCCTCAGATCATGCTCATACTTGCAGCGATCGCCAAAATTGCAGTCTTCTGGGGAGAACTCTGGCGCACTGACTCGCGTCAAGCAAAGGCCGACCTCGTCTCTTGAACTTCCAAACCGCCGGTTCGTGTTCTGGCCTTGATTCTTTTCTCGACGCTTGGAATTCTTGCTTGCTGGTTGGCGGTCTTTGTGGTGTAACTCCTCCGCCGCATCATCGTCAGCTGCGCCACGTGCCGGTTCGGGAGCAGTAACATTGTCCTCTGGATGGATGAGGTACTCCTCTTTAATGGGTGCTGTGCCTTTCCGGCGCTTGTCATCTCGGGCGTCTGTTTTGTGCATGTCTGTCTCATCTAGCTTCCGTTTGGTGGGTAGTGAGGCTTCGAGTTGGATAGCGTCCATATCATGAGTATGGACACCATTTTCAGCCATTTTAAGAGCTTTGGACAGGTCGGAAGAGAGTTTGATTACACTTCAAAGGTTGATCTAAGATTCCTGCTACCAAAATAATGAGGCCTGGTCAGGAAGATTGAATTCGATATCGATAACCAAAACTTTGTGTGCGTTCTGAAAACTAATGTCGCATCGCGATTGTAGAATTGATGATGGCTTAATATCAGCTGGCTGGCCGCAAAAGTGCTATCTCGTTGGCCTGGTTTCATAGGCCACACATTGGTCGTCCAAAGGTGAAAATCCGAAAAGTTGTTGGCCAAAATTATCATACCCAATTATAACGCCAAGGCTCTATTTTACACGCACTGAAGATGGCAACCATCACACAATGTCTATGAAGAATAGGTGACCCACATGGCTAGTTCATAGTTCATAGAATATCTACCCATTCTCTCAAGATCGCTTCCTGGAGAGCGCTCTGATCGTCTCTCAGAACTTTAGTTCTATTACCCTCATAACATGCCTGTTATTGGACACCCTTGCCCTGGCCGCGCTTATTCAAGCGCCACTGACTACGAATGCTCGTCAGAACTGTTACGTTTTGGTTGCAAACTTTAGGCGCGCCACATTATTGACATAACTACGCCGTGTCGGCCACTCGCATTGAGCCGAGGCGTTATTGTTCGGAGTCCTCCGAAAAGCTCCGCCGGAGCTTTCACCGTGTTTCAGGCGGGAGCGGTCAGACGAGCGGGTGAGCATCTGCGGCTTGCCAAGCGCACAAGAAGTTCCGACCAACGTTACAAACGGGCATTTCACAGGCGGGCGAAAGGAAGATGATTTGATCCCGGCATTTAAAGCTGCAGGAGAATATCTACCTTCCCTATTAGAATCGAAGATGACTTTCCGTGGATCGTCCCGGAGGAACCCTGTTGCGTCACAGTGCTGTCAGCTCTAAGACCACAAATGACGAGAGCGGCTTTCGTTCGGCCGATTCAAAGAGCAGGAGAATATTAATCTGGCGAAGGGTAAGATATTCGTTCCAACGTTGTGTGTCGACTTCATTCTTACGCATCCTCTACCTGACAGAAATGTCCCGGAGAATTTTCTGAGGCTGTCGGACAACTAGGAGCTGGGGGCATTGAAATTGAGTTCAAGACATGACGACTTGATGTATGTTCGTCAATCTCCCGGAGACCAGAGTTACCCTTGGAGGAGCAAAAGCTAGCTTGCGATCTATGCCTTCTGGTCATGAACCATCAGGAACGAAGTTCGCTGATGCTGGCACTTTGGAACCTATATAGCAAAATACTGTGACATTGTAATCCTCGACAGGGGCGCCAAAGAGCCGATGTACGACTCAGAGACGCACTGTGTGCATTGATGTAAGATTTTGGCTAATGTGAGTTGAAGCGCTAGCGACTATTGCCATGGCCCTCAAACGCCCTCATACCGACATCATCTGTACATATAATCCCGTCAATATTGACCAATTCCTGACTTCGTGTGCATGCCATTGTTCTTGCGTGAGGCGCGATGACTTTGAGTATGACCGTACCTTACTCTGTTCCAAGGACAGATAACCCTGGCAGGATAATCACTGGCAAATTACGACGCCTCAAAGTGGCTGTAGCTCGGCTGCGATGACCTTCCATACGTTCTGGAAAGGGTTACTAACGACTCGCTAACCAGACGCCTCTGAAGACCCTAGCACTCCCTAGCGGGACGAGAAGCATTTTTGCCAGCGCCCAGACAAGTGGAACAAGTCCAGTGTTTAACTAGCTGGCTGCCTTGGCTGACTAGGGTGGACGGCCGGTGGGTTTCGGCAGCTCCAACTAGAAACTCGGGTTTAGCGGGTCCAGGATGACTGTTGTCCACTCTCCTGCGCTTGAAGCAACATGCACTTTACGCTTCGTATTCGTCATGTTCGTTCATCCTCCTCACACAACCATCACCACCACCACCACAACAACGACCACCTCACACGAGTGATTGCCGTTCGTTCCTCCTCTCGTTAACCACACCTACATCTCGGAGGATTATCGTGATTGATCGGCACGTGCGAGGACCTTTATTCCAAACGTCGTGTTCCGCCCGAACTTCCAACAGAACACACGCCACAACCCGCCTCTTAATCAGCCAAAGTCTATGTTTGATTATACCGACAGCCCTCCTCCTCTGCATCACTCGCCGGCAACGAGTGATAAGTCTCGCTTTCCCTCTCGAGACTCGACTCCTGTCACACCGATCGGACTCGGCCCGCCCACCACCAAGAAAGCTGACAGGGACCTGTCCCTCCCGTGGTTCAAGAAGCCTATCGACGTCGGCAAACCTACGACGAGCCTCTGCCTCGACACCACTCTTCTAGAACCCGACTTTGACGATCATTCGTTTCCTCTGTTTGGCTCCTCGCCTCCGGATCGCAGCATGGCGGCTGCTGCTGCTCCAATAGACATCTCCGCCCGCCAGACCTCCACCTCCCCGCGCGGTCAGCAAGCATCTAACCTGACTTCTGCCTTGCAAAGAACAGAAAGTGGTGAGAAGAGAAGTCGAGAGGCGACCGAAGTGGACAGAGCAAACACCTCCGACTTCATCGGCAGGCTATCGACGGGGGAAGGATGGTCACATCTGGAGCACGGTGGAAGGCCAATAAATGGCGCGGGTGGCGACAAACTACGCCGTGAGAGTCTAGCCCAAAGCTTGACTACTGGTATGAGCTGGGGAGGAATATCGGTTGGGAGCTGGATTCGAGATGAGTATGTGATCCAGGCAGACTGTTCCAAAAAGCGCATACTGATTAACACAGTGTCATGATGTCCGGAACCTCGCCTTTCACCTTTCACCAATCCCCATCGTTCCAGTCGTCCTCATACCTTCCTAAACTCGAGGCGAATTTTATGCGCGACTTCTCATGCTGTGGCTTGATCCTACCTTCCTTGCACGATCTGCTGCAACACTACGAAGAAGCACATGCAGAAGCGCAGAAGTCATCACAGCAGAACACCAACACAACGGAAGAACCGGCCATGCCGGACAGCAGAGCTGCTATTGCGACCAATACAGCCGCCTCGGTCCAGCAAGAAGCTCAACGGCAGCAACAATTTGGCAATTTCAAACCAATTGCACCAGCTCAAGCCACACAACAGACACACACGACTCACCCAGTCCAGCACAGGCCGTCTGCGTTCTCTTCCACTCTTCAGACTATTCCAGATATGGACACCGTTGAAGATATGGAGATGGATGATGTCGAAGAGATGGACGAGAAAACACCGCCACCAAATCTGTATACCAAGGGCGCAACGCAGCAGTCGCCCCGTCCTCAGTTCAACGCAGTAACACAACCTCGAATTCCGCAGTTGAATATGAATACGATGCAATCGCAAGCCTTGCGTAACTCAACTCCATCCACTCCCACTACACAGGGCCGAGCAGTAGGTTCTATGTACAACAATCCTTCCGTGTCCGCTGTCAACACACCCACCCTGACTGGCAACCCAATGCAACAACAATTCCAGGATATTCACGGCCAGCCGTACCATGCGACTCCAGACTCTTCCGCGCCGGGAACCCCAGCAGAGCTTGATGACGGTGTAATAGACGGTATGGATGAGATGTCAATGCAGAACAATCCATTCTATTTGAATCAGAGTCAGAATTTCAACTATGGCGCTTTTGGCAACAACGACATGTTAGATCTGTGCATAGATGAGCCTGCCAAACGACTCTTCACCCCCACCGGAGGATTTAACGCTCAGTCACAGTCGCAGCCACAAGGCCATATGAGACTGGGCTCAGGTCAGTATGGACCAAATAGCGACCTAGCCAGGAGGATCCGTGAGCAGCAGATGCTTGCTGGCTTGCCAGATACCACCACAGGCTTGATGCCCCATGATGAACCCAAGCCATTCAGATGTCCTGTCATTGGATGTGAGAAGGCATACAAGAACCAGAACGGCCTGAAATATCACAAATCGGTACGTTACACAAAATACTTCCTCCAATCAATCTTTCTTACTAACACCGCTTGCAGCACGGCCACAATAACCAGCAATTACACGACAACGCAGATGGCACATTCTCCATCGTGAACCCCGAGACTTCTGCACCCTATCCAGGGACCATGGGCATGGAAAAGGAGAAACCATACAAATGCGAAGTTTGCGGCAAACGTTACAAGAATTTGAATGGCCTGAAATATCACAAGTCGCACTCTCCACCTTGCAACCCGGAACTCCAGCTCAACACTGGCAGGGCCTCCTCAACTGGAATCGCTGGCTTGATGCCAACCCAGAATCTTGGAGGCGCTTTCGGAGCTGGTCTCCCTACCGAAGCTGGTATGGTCTAAAGGGCAATCGATGACGCTCTTGAACTTGATTTCAATGGCAGGGTCAGATTACCCTACTAATTTCTAATGATACCCAGCGACAGCGCATTTGCATCGTTGCGCTATTCGTCTTTCACGTTCGGCTTCTCGTTCGGCGGCATTGTCGGTGAATTTTCATCGGGAGAGGACATGGCGTCTCTGAAGGGCGTCTATTCGGAACCAAAAGTCATGCCCGACACGGCTGTCTGATACCCCAGATCTGCTGGGAGGTAACGCCAGACTCAAAAGCTGGCATCCCCAGCTTGGGATCTCTTCTCATTCAAATAAATAGACTGTAGGTTCTTTCGGTTGGCGATACCAAAAGTTTTTGCTTGTTTCCGATCGGATCCAGTGAAGAGGATGTGCGGAGTTCGTTGTTGTTTTTTCACATCACACGAGAAAGCATTACAGGGGGGATAGTTCGCTCCGGCACGGTAGGGTCCACGAGTCAGGCGCAATGACCGGGTTGCTTGGTCATTCTTCTGTACGTTGTTTACATAGTGGCTCGGTCCCGTGGATGGATAGAATAACAGAAGGATCTGTTACAGTTGCAGTTACAGAAGAATCCTCAATCAACGAGATTGGAGAAGCAGAGCACTTCATAATTCATCAATCGTCTCCTAGTATGTCCCTGCCAAGAGGCCGCTGTATCCAAGGTTTACCATCCTCTATTTGTTCTCATGTTCTGAGGCAAGAAATTCACAAAAAGGTGGTGTAGTTATAAGCATTATGTAAAATGGACGCCGAAACGGTCTCCTGGCAATCCATTTTACCGTTTTCAGAGCTGGTGGCAGGCTCAACATAGTAGAGCTCTGAACAGAGACGTCCCCCTGAAACCAGACGGCTCGGCCCTTCCAAAAGACAGTTCCATCTGTACAGACTCAGAATCCCCATAAATGTCATCTTAGGGCTAAGATCCTCTATACTGTAGTAAGTGAATGATTTGAAGATGTGAAGAGAGTGAGGAGAGTGATTCTATTTCATAACGCTCATTCCTGGGACAAAGGCTGCTGTTTTCGGCACCTTTTGACGCCGTTTTTAACGACTCTTGCACCGAAAGCCTAGACTGGGCAAAAAACTTTTGCGAGACCTTCACGAGTCACCCTCTCGACACTGTCTCCACCAAATCGTGTACGCGCACTCTAAGTCAGAGTAATCCCTTTGGAGACTTCAACTTCATTGCGCCCAACAGCTTGCTTAAGCAGGGACTGCTTGGGCAGCTCAGCATTGAGGCCCGGCTTTTGCTCTAGTACTTTATTTTGAGGTATTTGCAAAGGACAAGAATATGTTTGGGGACACAAAAGCTTGTCTTCAGGCATCCCACACTTCCTTCTTCGTCGTGTCTCTCACGTTCTCCATTTCAATCCCGCCTCAAGTACAAAACTTTCTTACGCTTTTAATTGGCTTCTATACAACTTTCTCCGCAAAAGGAATTAAGCAACGCCACGTGAAACCAAAAAGGCCGTTCAGGCTTTGGAGAAAGACACGGAGCGATGCAGTTACTGGCCCAGTCGTTCGTTTCCACCCTTCCGCAGTTGTTCGTCAGAAGCATATTTTCCCAAAAGCTCCGTCTTCTTGGCCTAGATCTCGTCTCGCCTAGATGTGTACAACCCGTCTAACATTTTTTTCGCCTCTCCAACTCCAGTGGAGTTTGTGAGCTCCCCGAGGACAGCCATGAAAACGGGGTCGTTGTATCCCTGGTAAATGCCGTCTTTTTGTGTCCCACGCATGATCAACATACCACGCTCGAAATCCAAGGCTCCGGGTTCGAAGGTCATCGTGACGGTTACTTCCCCCTCCCCGACGAGGAAATCGTGTAGCTGCTTTGGTGGAACTGTCACAGACTCCCCGACTTCAAGGGTCTTGGCTTCTAAGGAAGCTTCGGACATGTCAGGAGACGTGTACACGGTCAGAGGGCCCTTGTGCAGCGTAAACGTCTCGGAGAATAGGGGTGTGGTAGTGGGGATATGTTGTTGCTTCCGGGCCCAGTACAGCATGAAGGACAGTTCTCTTATTGTCATTGGAGAGTGCGGACTCGGTGATTGAGGGAACCTTATCTGCCGCCATCTTGATTCAAACAGCCAGTGGTATGCCGAATAACGCGGTAGTGAAAGGCCGATAAAAGGAATCAATTGCGACAACTAGTTGACCGTCTCAGAATGATACGTCCTGGAGTTCTTATTGTATACGAGTGAGGCGACATGACGCAAAGCTCCCTTGGTATAGGAATAAAATCCAGTCTCTGAATCCATACCTTTATCGTATTCATAAGCGCTAGTCTGAGCAGAAAGCCGGCATCTCCTTTTTGACACTTTTGTGTGAAATGGACCAGACTAAGTGCCGCTTGGGGCCTCTTGGCGGGCTTAGCAGCTGACTCTCAAGCTGACTCTAGATCACGATTTACTCAACAACGCAGCAATAGAATGGGGTTTTTCTATGGCACAGTCGGAATCAGCAACTTGAGATGATTCGATTTGTTGAGCCAGCCTGCTCGATCAGGACGGTTGTCGGGTATCGCCATCACCGCTTCTCGTGCTCGCTGGATAGATTAACCGAATCGAGGTTGTTACTTTTGTGTGCAAGCAGTCTCTACTCGTGCGATGTCTACCCCAACCACTATCCTTCCAAGGTTGACGCAGAAACGACAAGCGGCAGAAGCAGGGGGTGATTAAGGTCAGCCGCATTTCGAAATGTGTTGTTTGCTCCCAACTTCCGAGAAACCTCCCATTTCGAGATTGGCCAAAGTACATCGCTATTTCTCCATCCCCACCTAGTCCTTTCCTCACCTACTTCACCGACCTTTGGCAGGCGTATCAGCAATACAATGGCCAACTGAGATTCGAAGCTCACTACATTGCACGCCAAACATGGACCAATCGTTCGCTACAGCGTCAGCTTCGTCAGCATCAGTGATCCAAAGGCAATTGGCATACTCTACAGCAGCCGTGCCGGCTTCGCGACAGCTGACTCTTACCAAGCGCTGGTTGGAATAAGCAGTGGCAAAGAAGTCCCCAGCTTGGTAAGTACAAGGGATGAGACTCGACATGGACAATTGAGACGGAGCGTCGCGAGTACATTCACAGTCAGAGGCAGCGAAGACTACGAAATCTTCGTCGACAGCGCAATTCCGGACCTACTCGACGCTGTGCGGAGATCCAAAGGCGGCAAATTCGACCTCCTAGGCCTGCTGATGCTGTACTCCATGGACTCCGTGTCACGAATGGCCTTCAAGTTCCCGGCTGTGCCAAATTCAGGAGAAGACGTTGGTGGAAGCATTACACTAATCCGTGACCAGGTATCCGAGGCCAGAAGGCACACTAGGGCTCAGCCAGACCATGACACGACCACGATGAGGCATTTTCTTCATTGACACCGTCGCACGTTCAGCTGGCCGAGACCTCACACCGTCCTCCTAACTCTCTCCACTGACCCCCTCCACTAGCCCATTTGGGAAATGTTCCTGGAGCTCCTCCTCTCCACTCAATCTGAACCTGAAATTGCCGGCGCGGTCTCAAGTCATTCTGTCTATTCTCCTACCGCAGTTGCGGCCCTTCAAGCTAACGACGCGGTATTTCCTTTTATTAGTTGCTTCGTACCGTGATCCCTTCCGAGTCCGAGCTTTCTGAAGAGCTAACGTGGAGGTCGAAGGAAGAGTGTCGTCAGAGGTGCGGCAAATAACCGTGATAATAAGGCATTTTCAATGCCTACAGGGGAAGAAAGCGAGGTAGACCGCTCTGAAGGCGGTCCCAAAAGGCAGAAAGAGAGAGAGGAGAGGACGAGAAGGGGGCCGGGCGCAGGATTAGGCTGCGACCGACCAGGTTGGCCAGGCCCGCCAAGCTACGCGTCGACATCCACGTTGGAGGCCGACCATCGTCGAGGGAAGTTCGGCTCGAGGAAGGAACGAATCAAAGCAGCGAGCCTGCTCGGTGGTGGGATCCCAAGCGGGGACCATGTGAGACCGACGACATCACGCGGGCTGAATTTAGAAGGCTGGGCCGCCCAGCCGGTCACGGAGAGAGTGGGGGGCGGTGACAAAATAAGGAAGAAGGGTAGAATGCAGTTCAGGTTGTGGGCGAGGGAGGAAGGGGACCTTTATAGTCGCAAAGCAGCGCGATGCCCGACCAGGTGGGCGCACCGGCATTTTGGAATCCCCCTCGACCTCTTTGCAACCGCTTTTATTCCAACATAACTAATGATCAGCTACAGTTATGTGGAGAATTCCACCTATAAAAATGTTTGCCTTCAAAAGGCGCATCCATTAGTGTTAGTTTTGTAAGACTCAGAAGTTCTAAATTCTTCTTCTATTTTACTACAGTAATGGTACTCTTTCACAGCATAATCTCTTCAAGTATCGTATAAATCTGTAATCTAAATCTATTGGTCTGAATAGAATCTCTAGTATAACGCGTTGCGAGTAGGTTCATTGCAGAGGAAAATTGTGGAAGTTGTCGAAAAAGCGGGGCTTGCCTAGGACTTTTTGCTCACCCCCAATATATACAATCATACATCCTTGCCA